>Ga0265314_10001297_pt1 | contig 28333 bp, 23 predicted proteins | sample 4126metaG_FD_203106 | JGI IMG/M metagenome (GOLD analysis project Ga0265314, IMG submission 203106) | Rhizosphere microbial communities from Carex aquatilis grown in University of Washington, Seatle, WA, United States - 4-1-26 metaG | ecosystem: Host-associated > Plants > Roots > Rhizosphere >... | reverse complement strand
CTCCACCAGCTCCTCCATGTCTCGAACGGCTACTTCCAGGTGGGAGCCGACGGAACGGCAAAGCTCGTGACAGACCCCGTGGCCGCCAAGGACGCGCCCGACGACAAGGGCGGCAACGCGGACTTCTTCGGCCCGGGCAAGTACGACGAGCTCCATGCGTACTGGGACACGGCGCTTGTCGACAAGATCGCCGGGTCGAAGGATCCCGCGGCGGTCGCTGCGGCCGCCGAAAAGAGCCTCTCGGAGGCCGGCACGAGCTGGAAAAGCGCAGGGGATTACCACCACTGGGCCGAGGCCTGGGCCACGGACAGCATCGTCGCCGCCCGGACCGCATATTCAGGCATCGTTTTCGGGGCCGTGACCCCCGACAAGAAGGCCGGAATCAAGCGGATCGAAATCACGCTACCCCCTCATTATGATGACGTTTGCGTCCCGCTCGCGCGGGAGAGGATTGCCAAGGCGGGCTATCATTTGGCCGAGCTACTGAACGCGATTCGCTGGTCTGATTGAAGCGTTGGCGGCCGACAATAGACTCGCCCCGACTGGAGGGTTTCGGCACCCTTGACCCTTAGTTTAACCCTCCAGCCTTAGTCTAAACCCCCCTCGCGTTCACCATGAAGTTACCCAAAGCCTGGCAATTGGGCGCCGCCCTAGCACTCGCGGCGTCAGTCATTCCGTCGGTCCGCGCAAGCGAATCCGACATTAAGATCCCGGACCTGCGCGCCGTATCATTCATGGGCGGGGCGCTCAGCGGGTCCGCCGTCCTAATGATCGGCCTCGTGGTGTGCCTCGGCGGCATGGTCTTCGGATGGATGCAGTACATCCAGACGCGCAACCTGCCCGTGCACAAGTCGATGTCGGTCGTCTCCAACATCATCTGGGAGACCTGCAAGACCTACCTCGCGCAGCAGGGCAAGTTCCTGTCGGTGCTCTGGGTCCTGATCGCCGTCTGCATGACGTACTACTTCGGCACCCTCTCCGGGCAGTCCGCGGGGCACGTCGTCATCATTCTCCTCTCCTCGATCCTGGGCATCCTCGGCAGCTACGGGGTGGCCTGGTTCGGCATCCGGATCAACACGGTCGCCAACTCGCGGGCGGCGTTCTCGGCCCTGAAGGGCAACCCGCTCGCCACGCTACTTATCCCCCTGAAGTCGGGGATGAGCGTCGGCCTCCTCTTGGTCGCCATCGAGCTGTTCTTCATGATCTGCATCCTGGCGTTCCTGCCGTCCGAGCTCGCGGGCCCGTGCTTCATCGGGTTTGCGATCGGCGAGTCCCTGGGAGCCTCGGCGCTTCGCATCTGCGGCGGCATCTTCACCAAGATCGCCGACATCGGCGCGGACCTGATGAAGATCGTGTTCAACATGCCGGAGGATGACCCCCGCAACCCCGGCGTCATCGCCGACTGCACCGGCGACAACGCCGGAGACTCGGTCGGGCCGACGGCCGACGGGTTCGAGACCTACGGCGTCACCGGCGTCGCCCTGATCGCCTTCCTGGCGCTGGCGCTCGTCAGCAACCCGGCGCTCTGCGGCACCCTGATCGTGTGGCTCTTCGCCATGCGCATCCTGATGGTCATCACGTCGCTCGCCAGCTACTGGATCAACGGCGCCCTCGCCACGGCCCTCTACGGCAACAAGAAGGTCTTCAACCTGGAGCAGCCGCTGACGAACCTCGTCTGGATCACCTCCCTGGTCTCGATCGCCGTCACGTACGCATCGACCTACGCCCTGCTCTCAAAGGGTACGCCCTGCCCGCCGGACCTTTGGTGGGTGCTGGCGACCATCATCTCGTTCGGAACGCTCGCCGGCGCGCTGATCCCGGAGTTCACCAAGATCTTCACCTCGACGGAGAGCCGCCACGTGAAGGAGATCGTCACGTCCTCCAAGCAGGGCGGCGCCTCCCTCAACATCCTCTCCGGCTTCGTCGCCGGCAACTTCTGCGCCTTCTGGATGGGCCTCGTGATCCTGCTCCTCATGTTCGGAGCGTACCTCATCTCCGGCAACCCCGCTCTCCAGGGCATCATGCCCGACGAGTTCAAGTTCGCGGCGCCGATCTTCGCCTTCGGCCTTGTGGCCTTCGGCTTCCTCGGCATGGGCCCGGTCACGATCGCGGTCGACAGCTTCGGCCCGGTCACCGACAACGCCCAGTCCGTCTACGAGCTCTCGCAGATCGAGTCGAAGAAGGAGACGGCGGCCGAGATCGAGAAGGAGTTCGGCTTCAAGCCCGACTTCGAGAACGCCAAGCTGCAGCTTGAGAAGGGCGACGGCGCAGGGAACACGTTCAAGGCCACGGCCAAGCCGGTCCTCATCGGGACCGCGGTCGTCGGCGCGACGACGATGGTCTTCGGCATCATCATGCTCCTGAAGCGCCTGCACCCCGACACGATCGAGAGGCTCTCGCTCGTCCACCCCGAGGCCATGATGGGCCTCCTGATGGGCGGCGCGGTCATCTACTGGTTCACCGGGGCCAGCACCCAGGCCGTCGTTACGGGCGCCTACCGGGCGGTCGTCTACATCAAGGAGAACATGAAGCTCGACTCCAAGGAGGCCTCGGTGGCGTCCTCGAAGGAGGTCGTCAAGATCTGCACGCAGTACGCCCAGAAGGGGATGGTCAACATCTTCATCGTCGTGTTCTGCTTCGCGCTGTCGCTCGCGTTCTTCGACCCGTACTTCTTCATCGGCTACCTGGTCGGCATCGCGTTCTTCGGCCTCTACCAGGCCATCTTCATGGCGAACGCCGGCGGCGCCTGGGACAACGCCAAGAAGATCGTCGAGGTCGACCTGAAGATGAAGGGCACCCCGCTGCACGCCGCGACCGTCGTCGGCGACACGGTGGGCGACCCGTTCAAGGACACGTCGTCCGTCTCGCTCAACCCCGTCATCAAGTTCACCACCCTCTTCGGCCTGCTTGCCGTCGAGATCGCGGTGAAGATGGAGCCGGTCCTCAAGCACACCCTCGGCGCCGCGATCTTCGTCGTCGCCCTGGTGTTCGTGTACCGCAGCTTCTACTCGATGCGGATCCCCGCGGACTGAGGCTGCGTGGCTGCGGCCACCGTGCAGTCGACCTGCACGGTGCCCGGCTGGACGCGCCCGAAGATCGTCGTGAGGCCCGCGGTGGACGCATCGCGCCCCCGCGTGGCCTCGACGATAAGCGCGGGCGCGATCCCGTCCGTGGGGTCGTAGAGCCTCCACGCCCCGCCCAGGTAGGCCTCGAAGCAGGCGTGGAAGTTCATGGGGGTCAGCCCGACCGCGTAGCCCCCGACGTAGCGCGCCGGGATCGTGAGGGCTCGGCAGAGCGCGATCGCCAGGTGGGTGTAGTCCCGGCACACGCCCTTGCGGCTCTGCCAGACGTCCCAGGCCGAGGTGCGGCCATCGGTCGACCCCGGCGTGTAGACGACGTTGTCGCCCACCCACTGGCAGATCGAGCGCACCTGCTCCGCCCTGTCCTCGACCTTGCCGAAGAGCTCCCACGCCGTGGGGGCGAACCGGTCGCTCTCGCAGTAGCGGCTCGGGAGCGTGTAGGTGAGGATGCTGAGCGGAAGCCTGCCGGGCTTGTCCGCGGGTACCGTCGCCGGCATCTCGGGCCGCTCGACCTCGACCACGGCCGAGTAGACGAACTCAAAGGGCCCCGTCGGGGCCTCGAGCCTTAGGACCCTCTCGCCCTTCGCCGTCGTCACGATCTCGGTCGGGAGCTCGGGCGAGCAGCGGATCCCCTCCGACAGCAGGCGTTGCTCGGGACTCGTGTTGACCAGGACGTGGAAGGAGAAGGCGGCACTCGGGGCCACCACCTGGTAGCCCAGCGTGCAGCCGACGGCTATGTTCATCGCTGGCGAATGTGGAGGGCGCGGGCGCCCTGCACAATCCCGGCCTTCGCCGATCGCGGGCGACGGGCCGGGCGTTGTGTTTGTTGTTGATATCCAAGGCCTCGCAATCTAACGCATGCCGCGATGATCGAGGCCCAAGACGGACAAAGGCGCATGAAATGGGAAATGTTCGCCCTGTCCTTCACGGCGCTCTTCCTCGAGATGATGGTGATCCGGTGGGTGCCCTCGGTGGTCCACCTGGTGGCGTACTACGCGAACCTGATGCTCCTGAGCTCGTTCCTGGGCCTCGGCGCGGGCGCCATGGCCGGGAGCCGGAAATGGAACCTCTTCGGGTGGTTCCCCGTGCTCCTCGCCGTGGACATCGCGATGCTCCTTTTCGACCGGAACGCCGTCCTTGGCACGAACGCGAGCGAGGCCCACTTCTTCTCGCTGCCCCCCTCCATGTTCGACGCCCTGGTGCTGGTCCGGATCTTCGGCGTCAACGCGCTCCTCTTCGTCCCGCTGGGCCAGCGGATGGGCCGGCTCTTCAACGCGCTGCCGGGGCTGACCGCCTACGCCTGGGACCTCGCAGGGAGCCTCACGGGAACCCTCTGCTTCGGGCTCTTCTCGCTCAAGCTCTTCTCGCCCGTCCTCGGCATGGCGGGCGTCATGGGGGTCTACCTGGCCCTCTCGGCAAGGCGCAGGTGGCTCGTCGACCTTCCGGTCTTCGCAGCCACCCTGGCCGCGATCCTCTGGAACAGCGACCCGAACGCGATCTGGTCCCCCTACTACTACATCACGGTCAACAAGCCCGACACCCCCAAGCTGACCGAGTCGGCCCCCCCGGCGGACCTGCTGACCATGCGCGACCCACCGGCGTACATGGTCAAGGTGAACCAGTTCGGCTACCACATGGACGCCTCGCTCGACTCGCGGCGCTACACCCCGGGATCGCTCACGTACAAGAAGATCCGATGGCTCGAGCTGCAGTACGGCATCCCCTACCTGCCCGGGGGCGGGCTGGACCGGGTCCTCGTGGTCGGGGCCGGCGGGGGATGCGACGTCGAGGCCGCGCTCTCCGCGGGCGCAGGGCACGTCGACGCCGTGGAGATCGACCCCACCATCATCGCCCTTTCGAGGAAGTTCAGCGCGGGCGCCCCCTATGCGGACCCCCGCGTGGCGATCCACATCGACGACGCCCGCTCGTACCTGGCCCGGGCGCAGCCCGGCTACGACCGCGTGGTGTTCGGCTTCCTCGACTCCCAGGCGCTCTTCAGCAGCATGAACAACGTCCGGCTGGACGGCTACGTCTACACGCTCGAGAGCATGCGCTCGGCGTTCCGGCTCCTCAACGACCGGGGCATGCTGACCCTCTCGTTCTACCTCGGCAGACCGTGGCTCGGCGCCAAGCTCTACGAGCTGGTGCTGGAGGCCACGGGCAGGGAGCCCGTCATGTACTTCGACGCCCCCGGCGACACGCTGATCCTGTGCGTCCCGAAGGACCCCCACGCCGCGCTTCCCGCCAACGTGAACGAGTTCCACCGGGCGACCTACGTGAAGCCCCCGGCGATGGACCTGCCGAGCGACGACTGGCCCTTCCTCTACCTGATCCGAAAGACGATTCCCTCCGACTACCTGGTGGCGATCGCCGGCCTCCTCGCCTTCTCGATCGCCTCCATCGCCTGGCTGCGGGGCCGCTCGTTCGGCCGGGGCGACGTCCACTTCGGGCTGCTCGGGATGGGCTTCCTCCTCCTCGAGACCAAGAGCATCAGCGACTGCACGCTCTTCTTTGGCGCGACGTGGTTCGTGACGCTGCTGGTGATCGCGGGGATCCTCCTCATGGTGATCGGGGCGAACCTCGTCGCGGAGCGCACGAGGGGCTTCTCGCTCTGGCTCTACGCCCCGCTCTTCGCGAGCCTGGCGCTCCTGCTCCTTGTCCCGCGCGAGAGCATCCTGCCCTTCCCCTTCGCGGGCCGCATGCTCTGGACCCTCCTCGTCGTGCCGCTCCCCGTCTTCTTCGCCGGGATCATCTTCTCGACGACCTTCCGGGAGTCCAAGTCCCCGTCGGCGGTGTTCGGCGCCAACCTGATCGGGGCCATGCTGGGCGGGTTCTGCGAGTACCTGGCGATGGCGATCGGAAACCACCGCCTCTCGCTGCTCGTGATGGTGGCCTACCTCGGGAGCATGCTGGTCCTCGAGTCCTCCCGGCGCCAGGGCAAGGCCATCTAAAGGGTCCCGGTCAGCCCCGGATGTCCCGCTCGTTCGTCTCGGGCAGGACGATGCAGCCCACGACGAACGACATCGCCGCCACGCCTATCGGGAACCAGAGGCCGGCGTAGATGTCGCCGGTGAAGACCACGATCGACGCCGCGATCAGGGGGAGGAACCCGCCGAACCAGCCGTTGCCGATGTGGTAGGGCAGCGACATCGACGTGTAGCGGATGCGGGTCGGGAAGAGCTCGACCAGGAACGCGGCGATGGGCCCGTACACCATGGCGACGTAGGTCAGGAGGATCGTCAGGAGCGTCACGACCCGGGGCTTGTTCATGAGCGCCGGGTCGGCCGACTTGGGGTAGCCCGCCGGGGCGAGCGCGGCCTCGTAGGCCTTCTCGTCGAACCCGGCGACCTGGCGGCCGCCGACCGACATGGCGACGCCGGCCCCCGAGCCCTCAAGCGGCGCCAGCGTGAAGGGGATGCCCCGCGCGTTCAGGTAGTTGCGGGCCTTGTCCGTGTCGGTCCTCGGCTTGCTGGGGAGCACGATCTTCTTGGCCGCGTCGCCGAGCGCCTCGAAGGCGAGCGCGACGCTCCCCCGGTACTCGGCCGTCGACAGGACGACCGGCGAGCGCTCCATGGCGTCCGCGAGCGCGGGATTCGCGGCGCGGGTCAGGTTCCTGAAGATCGGCTGGTAGGTGAGGGCCGCCAGGAGCATGCCGGTCATCATGATCTTCTTCCTGCCGATCGCGTCCGAGAGCTTGCCGAAGCTGACGAGGAGGAAGGCGCCGATGACCAGCGAGGTCGCGATCAGGAAGTAGGTGGTGACGTAGTCGACCTTGAGCGTCGAGGAGAGGAAATACAGGGCGTAGAACTGCCCCGCGTACCACACGACGCCCTGGCCCGCGGTCGCGCCGAAGAGGGCCTTGAGGACGATCTTCCCGTTGTCCCAGCGGGCGAAGCTCTCGGTCAGCGGCGCCTTGGAGCCCTTGCCCTCGGCCTTCATCTCCTTGAAGACCGGGGACTCCTCAAGCTTGAGGCGGATGTAGACGGAGACCGCGAGCAGCAGGAACGAGAGCAGGAACGGGACCCGCCAGCCCCAGGCGGCGAACTGCTCCGGGCTCATCGCCTTGCGAAGGACGCCGATGACGACGAGCGCCAGGAACAGGCCGAGCGTCGCGGTCGTCTGGATCCAACCCGTGAAGTACCCCCGCTTTCCGTGGGGGGCGTGCTCGGCCACGTAGATCGCGGCGCCGCCGTATTCCCCGCCAAGCGCGAGGCCCTGGGCGAGCCGCAGGAACACCAGGATGACCGGCGCGAGGAAGCCGATGCTCGCATAGGTCGGCAGCATGCCGACCAGCGCCGTCGAGAACCCCATGACGATTATCGTCACCAGGAAGGTGTATTTGCGCCCCGCCATGTCCCCCAGCCTCCCGAACACGAGCGCACCGAACGGGCGCACGGAGAAGCCGACGCCGAAGAGGGCGAGGCTCGACAGGTAGCCGGCCGTCTCGTTGCCCGCAGGGAAGAAGAGCTTCCCGAAGAACGCGGCCAGGGTCCCGTAGATGTAGAAGTCGTACCACTCGAACACCGTGCCGAGGGACGAGGCGATGATGACGAGCTTGTGTTTCCGATCCAGTGCGGCTTCAGCGTCCATGGGGGGTTGGGGGGTAATCCGATCCTGCGGGGCGCCCGAGGCAACAAAACGTTCCCCCCCGATGCAAGCCCGGGAAAGCAAATACGCCAAATCAGGCCTGCGCGAACGCGGAGACGGTCTCCCGCTTGAGCTCGCGCATCATGAGCGCCGATATGGCGTCCGCGGGCCTCCTGCCCTTGAAGAGGATCCCGTTGGTCTCGCCGAGGATCGGCGCGTCGATCCCCTTCTCGGCGCACAGGCCCGCGAAGGACCTCGTGGTCTCGTAGCCCTCGACGACCGTCCTGCGGCCGGCGAGCAGCTCCGTGATCGCCCTGCCCTCCCCTATCCGATGCCCGAATTCGCGGTTGCGGCTCCAGGACCCGTGGCAGGTCGCCACAAGGTCTCCGAAGCCGGAAAGCCCGTAGAAGGTCTCCGGCCGGGCGCCCAGCGCCCCGCCCACCTTGACCATCTCCGCCACGGCGCGGGTCATGAGCGCCGCCTTGGCGTTGTCCCCCAGGCCCAAACCCTCGCAGCACCCTGCCGCGATCGCATAGACGTTCTTCAGGCTCCCGCCAAACTCAACGCCCGCAAGGTCGTGGGTCGTGTAGACCCGCAGCGTGGGCCCGCTGATCGCGGCCTGGACGTCGTGCATCACGGCGTCGTTGCCCTTCGCCGCGAGCACCATCGCGGCGGGAAGCCCGCGGGCCACCTCAGCGGCGTTCGTCGGCCCAGAGAGGGCCCCCACCATGAACCCGGGAAGGGCCTCCGAGACGACCTGCGACGCCCGCAGGTGGCTCCCGAGCTCGAGTCCCTTGGCAAGGCTGACGACGAGGCTCGGGTGCGACGTGCCGAGGGCCTCGCGGATGTGCTCGGCGGTCAGGCGCAGGGTCTGGGCGGGGCAGGCGAGAAGGATCACGTCGGCCTCGCACAGGCCCTCGGCCAGGCTCGGGGTGACCCGGACCTCATTGGGAAGAAGGATGCCGGGGAGGTACTCCTTGTTCTCCCTGGAGGAGGCGATCGCCGAAGCCTGCTCCGGCCGGCGCGGGACGAGCGCGACCGCCCGCGCACCCCTTGAGAGGTGAAGCGCGAACGCCGTGCCCCAGGCCCCGGCTCCGACGATGCAGAACTTCATATCGCCCTTGTAACCCCGCCACCCCCCGCGCGCTACTTCAAAAACGTCGGCACCTTCTCGTTGGCGATCAGCTGCTCGAAGGTCTCCCGCGCCGTCACGAGCTCAAAGGCGCTGCCCTTGACGAGGACCTCGGCCGGGATCGGGCGCGCGTTGTAGCGGCTCGACATCACGTGGCCGTAGGCCCCGGCGCTCATGAGCGCCAGGTATTCCCCCTCGCCGAGCTCCTGGATCTGGCGGTCCTTCGCGAAGCAGTCCGTGCTCTCGCAGATCGGGCCCACGACGTCGGCCACGAGCGCGCGACGGGTCGTGTCCCGCCGAAGGGGGACGATCTCGTGGTACGAGTCGTACATCGCCGGCCGCACCAGGTCGTTCATGGCCGCGTCGAGGATGAGGAAGTTCTTCCCCTGGCCGCGCTTGAGGTACTCAACCCGCGAGAGGAGGACCCCCGCGTTCGCGACCATCGATCGCCCGGGCTCGAGAAGCACCTTCAGTCCCAGCTCCCTCAGGGCCGGGGCGAGCGCCGCGCCGTACGCCTCCGGCGTCAGTGGGCGCTTGGCCTCCGGCATCGTCTCCCACCACGTGAAGGGCCCGCTCGCGAGGGCGTCCTTGTAGACCACCCCTATGCCGCCGCCGATCGAGATATAGGTGATCCCGTACTTCCGCTTCAGCTCGGCGGCCAGCGGCGCGAGCTTCTCGAGCGTCTCGACGAAGGGCGTCACCTGCGTGATCTGCGAGCCGATGTGCGACTGGACGCCCTTTATCGCGATGTTCGGGTACTTCGAGGCGGCCTCGTACGCGGCCGCAGCCTGCCTCAGGGGGATGCCGAACTTGTTCGCGCTCGTGCCGGTCGTGATCTTTGCGTGGGTGTGCGCGTCGACGTCGGGGTTGACGCGAATAGCGATCGACGCCTTGACCCCCAGCTTGCCGGCCACGTGGTTGATCCTCGCAAGCTCGGGCTCGCTCTCGACGTGGAACGAGTAGATGCCCGCCTCCAGCGCCAGCCGAATCTCGGTCTCGGTCTTGCCGACGCCCGCAAAGACGCTCCCCTTGACGCTCGAACCCGCGGCGACGACGCGGCGCATCTCCCCTGCGCTCGCGAAGTCAAAGGAGGATCCCAGGTTGCCCAAGTGCCTGAGCACCGCCAGGTTGGCATTCGCCTTGACCGCATAGCAGACGCGCACATCGAGGCCCTTCATGCTCCCGGCGATCCGGGTGTAGTTGTCCTCGATCGTCGCCGCGCTGTAGACGTACGTCGGCGTCCCATACAGCTTGGCCACCTCGGCGAGATCGACGGATTCGCAGTGGAGGTTCTGGCCGGTGTATCGGAAATGGTGCATGGGAGGGCGTGTTGGGCTGCTGGTAAAATTCCGTGAAAGGCCGAGATTAGCGAGTTTCACCTTGAAAAAACGACCTCAAAATACCGATAGTTGACCCTGAAGCCCCGTGCAGTCCCTCCTCAAATATCTCTTCCACCGCCCCGCGATCCGTTTCGGATTGGCAAGGGACACCCGTGGGAAGTACCGGGACCCTAGGTTCGTGAGCTTCATCTCCGAGAGCAACCGGAAGACGCTCAACACCGATTTTCAGGACGCGGTTCTCAGGGGCCGCAAGGTGATCCGGTACGCGCTCATCGCCGGGCTTGCCGGCGGCGGAGCCTGGGTGGTCCTCGAAAGCGCCCATGCGCTTTCGATGTTCTGACCTAGGCCGCCTCGCGCTCCTCGCGCGGATTCGCGCCGGCCGCGTCCATCGAGATTACACTGGCCCGGGCTCGCATGGGCTCCACCTTCCGGCCGTAGTCGGCGTAGAGCATTGCGAGGACCCCCAGCGCCGTGAAGGCCAGGCCTCCGGCGCCGGTGTTCGCAATCATCACGAGGAAGGCTGCGACCACGGCCAGGGTTGAAAGGGTTATTGAAACGAGTGTCTTCATGTTCAGTCCAATTCTTGCGGCCAGAGAGAACGCGTTCGGGCTGAAAGGTTCCGGGCAATTTTTCCCGAGGCGCCTGGAATCAGGCCGCGTTGCGCAGGGCGCCGTGGCGGCCCTGCGGCTCGAATTCGACGATCTCGGCGGTCGCCTTGACCGGCTCCATCGCGCGGCCGTAGTCGGCGAGGAATATGGCGAGCACACCGGTTGCGGTGAGCGTCATGGCCGCGGCGACGGCGCCGACGGGCAGCAGGATGAAGGCCGCGATGGCGGCGAGGAATGCGATGACGGGGAGGATTGTTGTGTTCATTTTTGAGAGGTTCGTGTTGCCATGAGAACACGGGCCCGGCCCGGAAAGTTACGGCGAAATGAGGAATGGTCGTCGTGCTCCGTCGGCCGGTCCGTTCCCGGGATGGGATGCATCCCGACACCGTCTCGCTTTCGGGAAACGGGCGTCTCGGATTCGAGATGCTCCGGGGAGACGAAGGAAAACTTAAATTTCACAACATGGTTATAAAGATGTATTTATAAAATCACTTTGCCATGGCACAAGACGTGCAGATTCGTGCACGACCGTGGGTGCTTAATGGTTCGACGCCTCGCCTAGAGCCATCGCGCACGGCCCAAAAAAAACCAAGGAAACCCCTTGTTCTACGACCTCAGACACGCGCTCCGACAGCTAGCAAAATCTCCCGCGTTCGCCGTCGTCGCGGTGGCGACTCTCGCGCTTGGCATCGGCGCGTGCACCGCGATGTTCAGCATCGTGGACGCGGTGCTTCTGAGGCCGCTCCCGTTTCATGAGCCCGAGCGCCTCGTGTGGATCGAGAACATCTACCACGGGGGCCTTTCCGGCCGCACGAGCAGGGTCGACACATTCAACGGCTGGAAGGAGCAGAACAGGAGCTTCACGTCCATGGGGGCCTACTATGCGTTCTCCGACTACTTCAGGAGGACGCTGACCGGGTCCGGCGAACCCGAGAACCTTCGCTCGTACGCGGTCTCCATGGACTTCCTCCCCACGCTGGGCGTCCGCCTGCTCCACGGGCGCAATTTCACAAAGGAGGAGTGCGCGTTCAACGGCCCCCATGCCGCCATCCTCACGTACGCATTCTGGATGCGCCACTTCAGCGGAGATCCCTCCGCCGTCGGACGCACCATCTCGCTCAGCAACAACCCGACGACGATCGTCGGCGTGCTTCCCCCCGAATTCGACTTCGCCTCGGTCTTCACTCCGGGCTCGGGGGTGGAGATGATCGAGCCCCTTCCCCTGACGGTGGAGGTCGCCAACCAGGGCAACACCGTCTTTGGCATCGGCCGGCTCCGGCCGGGCGCGACCGTCGAGCAGGCCCAGGCGGAGCTCTCCGTCATCAGCGAGCGGCTGCACCAGACCACGCTCAAGGACGTCGGGGGATTCGGCGCGTACGTGCGCCCGCTTGACGAGGCCATGCGCGGCGGGTTCCGCGGCTCGTTCCTCATCCTCGCGTGCGCCGTCGGCTGCGTCCTCGCGATCGCCTGCGTCAACCTCTCGAACCTCCAGCTCGCCAGGATCAACTCGAGGCGCCAGGAGTTCGCCGTGCGGATCGCCCTCGGCGCCGGACGCATGCACCTGATCAAGCAGGCCCTGACCGAGAGCCTCCTTCTCGCGGCGGCGGGCTCGCTGCTCGGCGTCCTCCTCGCCATGTGGGCCACCGCGGCCATGGCCCGGATCCAGACGTTCGGAATCCCCCTCCTGCAGAACGCCGCGATCGACCCCGCAGCCCTCGCCTTCACCGTCGGGATCACGGCCCTGGCGGGGGTTGCCTGCGGGCTCCTGCCCGCCCTCCACGTTGCGCGCTCCCACCGCGGCAACGCGCTCCAGGAGTCGACGCACCAGCGCAGCGCCGGCCGGTCGGCCGCCGCCGTCCGCAACGCGCTCGTCGTCGCTGAGCTGGCTCTCGCCTGCATGCTCCTTGTCGGCGCGGGCCTTCTCTTCCGCAGCTTCAGCGCACTCCTGCAGGTCAACCTCGGGTTTCAGCCCAGGCACGCGATGGTGTGGCGGGTCGACGCGCCCCGCAGCTTCAACAACCGGGCCGAGGCGGTGCAATACTTCGACGGCGCCGAGCGGCGCGTCACGGCCCTGCCCGGCGTCGAGACGGCCGGCCTGAGCGACACCCTCCCCCTGGGAAGGAACAGGACATGGGGTGTCGCCGCCGTGGGCGTCCAGTACCCGCCGGGCTCGGGGACCTATGCCTTCCCTCGCATGGTTGACCAGCACTACCTCCAGGCGATGCAGATTCCGCTGAAGGCGGGCCGCTACTTCGACGACCGCGACACGGCGACCTCGGAGAGGGCGGTTGTCATCAACGAGAGCCTCGCCCGCAAGCTCTGGCCGGACCGCGACGCCGTCGGCCAGTCGATCACGCAGGACGGCGGGACCAAGGTCATCGGCGTCGTCGCCAACGTGCGTCACGGGTCGCTCGAGGAGGAGGGAAGCAACGAGATGTACTTCAACTTCCGCCAGTCGGACGACTGGAACGCGATGGAGATGGTGATCAGGAGCGCGCGCGCGCCCGCATCCCTCGTGCCCGAGGTGCGCTCCGCGCTTGCGGCGTACGACTCCAACCTCCCGACCAGCGAATTCTACGAGCTCGAGGGCCTCATCGACAACGCCGTGGCCCCCCGGCGCCTCATCACGCGGATCCTGGGCGTCTTCTCCTCGCTCGCCGTCACGCTTGCGGCGATCGGCCTCTACGGGGTCATCGCCTACTCGGTCACGCAGCGCACCCAGGAGATCGGCATCCGGATGGCCGTGGGCGCGCAGCGGGGAGACATCCTGGGGCTCGTCCTGCGGGGCGGCCTAAGGCTCGCCGCGCTCGGCGTCGGCCTGGGCCTTGTCGGATGCCTTGCGCTCACCCGCCTGCTGCGGAGCATGCTCTTCGGGATCACGGCCCACGACCCGCTCGTCCTCGCGGGAAACGTCGCCCTGCTTGTCGCGGTGGCCCTCGCAGCCTGCATCCTTCCGGCGCTTCGCGCGACAAGGGTCGAGCCCGTGACCGCGCTCAGGTCTGAATAACCCCGGAATCTTCGGGCTCTCAACCCCGGGGGCGCCGCAGCGCCCCCCGGGGCGTTTGGATCAGGCCGCGGCCCGATACTCGGGCTGCCGGCCTCGGGTTTCCCCGATGGAGATTACACTGGCCCGGGCCTGCAACGGCTCCACCTTGCGCCCGTAGTCGGCGTGGAGCATCGCGAGGACCCCCGCCGCCACGAAGGCGATGCCGGAGGAAGCGGTGGTCGCATGCGACACCAAGTACGCTGCGACCACGGCCAGAGTTGAAAGGGAGAAAAGGAGGTGAGTCTTCATGTTCGATCCTGTGTCTTTGCACTTAGGAGAACACGGCTCGCGGGGAAAAGTTACAGGGGGACGCTGCTCAGGCCGCCATGCGCTGCTCGGTGGCGGGGCAATGGGGGGCGCCGAACGGGACCACCTCGGCGGGAGCCCCGACGGGCCCGAGCGAACGGCCGTAGTCGGCCAGGAAGACGCTGAGCACTCCGGTCGCCGTGAAGGCGGTGCAGGCTGCGGCGGCCCCTATGGGCAGGACGATGATCGCCACGAGGGCGGCTAACAGGACTTTGGCGGGAAGGGAGTTGGTATTTGTTTTCATTGGAAGGTTAAGCTTCCAAGAGAACACGGCCCCGCCCCGAAAAGTTGCGCCGTAATCGGCGCAATCCGCCGGAAAGGCCGGCCTAGTCCCCGGCCCCGGCCGCCACCGGCTTGAACGCGGAGCGGAACGCCGCCTTGGCGTAGTCGCGGTTCATGCGGGCGATGAAGTCGTGGGAGATCAGCTTCGGGCAGGCCGCGCTGCACTCGTACTGGTTCGTGCAGCTTCCGAAGCCGAGGCCGTCCATCGTGCTGACCATCGCGAGCACGCGGTGGTCGCGCTCGGGCTGCCCCTGCGGGAGGAGGCCGAGGTGCGAGACCTTGGCGGCCACGAAGAGCATCGCGCTCGAGTTCTTGCAGGCGGCGACGCAGGCGCCGCACCCGATGCACTGGGCCGCGTCCATCGCGAGGTCGGCGACGGCCTTGGAAACGGGCACGGAGTTGGCCTCGGGCGCCGAGCCCGTGCGGATGGAGATGAAACCGCCCGCCTGCTGGATCTTGTCGAAGGCGCTCCGGTCGGTGACCAGGTCCTTGATGACCGGGAAGGGCCTCGCGCGGAAGGGCTCGACGACGATGACATCGCCCTCCTTGTAGCTGCGCATGTACGTCTGGCAGGAGGCCACGCCGTGGTGCGGACCGTGGGGCTTGCCGTCGATCACGAGCGAGCACGTGCCGCAGATCCCCTCGCGGCAGTCGTGCGCAAACGCCACCGGCTCGTCGCCCTTCCTCGTCAGGTCGTCGTTGAGGACGTCGAGCATCTCGAGGAACGACATGTCCGGGTTGACGCTCGCCACGGGGTACTCCACGAAGCGCCCGGGCTGGCCGGGGCCGGGCTGGCGCCACACGCGGACGGTTACGCTGAAGGTCGTCGTGCTCATCACTTGTAGTTGCGTACGCTCATCTTGACGGTCTCGTAGTTGAGCGGCTCGACGTTGCGGACGGGCACCTTGCCCTCGCCGGCGTATTCCCAGGCCGCCACGTGGGCGAAGTTGGCGTCGTCGCGCTTGCACTCGCCGTCGGGGTACTGGTGCTCCTCGCGGAAGTGGCCGCCGCAGCTCTCCTCGCGGGCCAGGGCGTCGCGGCAGAGGAGCTCGCCGAGCTCCAGGAAGTCCGCGACCCTTCCCGCCGACTCGAGCGACTGGTTGAGCGACAGGCCCGAGCCGGGGACGGTGACGTTCTCCCAGAACTCCGCGCGCAGGGCAGGGATCTCCCTAAGGGCCTTCTCAAGGCCCTCCCTGTTCCGGGCCATGCCGCAGTATTGCCACAGGATGTGCCCGAGGCGCTTGTGGAAATGGCTCACGGGCTCCTTGCCCTTCACGGTCAGCAGGCGGCTCGTCATCAGGGCGACGCCCTCCTCCGCCTGCCTGAACTCGGCCGCGTCGGGGGCGGGCCGCGACGCCGGCTTCTGCGTGGCGAGGTAGTCGCCCACCGTGTAGGGGATCACGAAGTACCCGTCGGCCAGGCCCTGCATCAGGGCCGAGGCGCCAAGGCGGTTCGCCCCGTGGTCCGAGAAGTTCGCCTCCCCGAGGACGAAGAGCCCGGGGACGTTGGACATGAGGTTGTAGTCCACCCACAGGCCGCCCATCGTGTAGTGGACGGCGGGGAAGATCCGCATCGGCGCCTTGTAGGCGTTCTCGTTGGTGATCTCCTTGTAGATGTCGAAGAGGTTGCCGTAGCGCTCGCGAACCCCCGACTCCCCGAGGCGGCCGATCGCGTCCGCAAAGTCGAGGTACACGCCGAGCCCGCTTACCCCCACTCCCCTGCCCTCGTCGCACACGCGCTTCGCCGCGCGCGAGGCGACGTCGCGAGGGCACAGGTTGCCGAAGCTCGGGTAGATCCGCTCCAGGTAGTAGTCGCGGTCGCCCTCCGGGACCGACGCGGGCGCCTTCAGGCGGTCCTCCTTCTTCTTCGGCACCCAGATGCGCCCGTCGTTGCGCAGCGACTCGGACATGAGCGTCAGCTTCGACTGGTAGTCCCCCGTCACCGGTATGCAGGTCGGGTGGATCTGCGTGTAGCAGGGGTTGGCGAAGCACGCGCCCCTCTTGTACGCCCGCCAGATCGCCGTCGCGTTCGAGCCCCTCGCGTAGGTGGACAGGTTGAAGACGTTGCCGTAGCCGCCCGTCGCGAGGATGACCGCGTCGGCCGAGTGGCGGGAGAGGCGGCCGGTCACCAGGTCGCGCACGATGATGCCCTTCGCGTGCCCGTCCACGACGACCAGGTCGAGCATCTCCGAGTGGGTGTGCAGCGTGATGCCGCCCGAGGCTACGCCCTTGGAGAGCGCCGAGTAGGCCCCCAAAAGGAGCTGCTGGCCGGTCTGCCCGCGGGCATAGAACGTGCGCGACACCTGGGCGCCGCCGAACGACCGGTTGTCGAGGAGGCCGCCGTATTCCCGGGCGAACGGGACGCCCTGGGCGACGCACTGGTCGATGATGTTGACCGACACCTCGGCCAGGCGGTGGACGTTCGCCTCGCGGGAGCGGTAGTCGCCGCCCTTGAGGGTGTCGTAGAAGAGCCTGTGGACGCTGTCGCCGTCGTTCTGGTAGTTCTTCGCGGCGTTGATGCCGCCCTGCGCCGCGATCGAGTGCGCGCGCCTCGGGCTGTCATGGAATACGAAGGTGCTCACCTTGTAGCCGAGCTCGGCGAGCGAGGCCGCAGCCGAGGCCCCGGCTAGCCCCGCGCCCACCACGATGACCTCGTACTTGCGCTTGTTGGCCGGGTTCACGAGGCGGATGTCCGCCTTGTGGCGCAGCCACTTTCCGGAAAGCTCCCCCGAGGGTGTCTTGGATTCTAGTTTTGCCATGGCTTGCCGTGCCTAACGGAGCATACCGAGGAGGACGCCGCCCGGTATCGCGAGGTTGCCGAGGAAATAGGCCGCGCAGAGGAGCGTGACGACGACCCTGAGGCCCCGCTCCCAGCGGTGGTTGCGCCAGCCGAAGGTCTGGAAGAGGCTCTCGGCGCCGTGCAGGAGGTGCAGCGAGAGGAGCCCCACGGCGACGATGTAGAAGAGGGAGACGACCGGATTAGAGAACCCGCGGATCATCATGGTGCGGACGTCGAGGACCTCGGTGCCGGCCGCGGCGACCGTGACCCCCATGACGTGGTAGTCGCCCATCATCGTGTAGTGGGGGATGTTCGCCTTGAACGACGCGGGCTGCGCGAAGCCGAGCGTGAACTGGGCGAGGTGGTAGAGGATGAACGCCAGGACGATGTAGCCGGTGCCGCGCATGTAGCGGGAGGCGAGCGTCGCGTTGATCCACCTCTTCACCCGGTAGGGCTCGTCGCCCCGGGCATGCTGGCTCTCGAGGGCGAGGACCGTGGCCGCCCAGATGTGAAGCGCCACGCAGGCCAGGAGGAACACCCTGACGGCCCAGAGCACCGGGCCCAGGGACTGCAGGAAATGCGCGTACCCGTTGATCCGGTCGGGCGACTCGAACACCTGGAGGTTGCCGACCAGGTGCCCCACCACGAACCCGATGAGGACCACGCCGGTGGCGGCCATGACGAGTTTCCTGCCAATCGAGCTTCGGAAGAGGTATCGGGCTAGGTCCATCTTTTGGGGTCGCGGGGATGAAGTCCAAGGGCACCGCCGCCGCGAGTAAAGACCGACCGGAGGGAAAGTGGTCCTAGCATAAGCGGGCCTAATCAGGCCTATAAGTCACGCGTCCCTGGCGAGCGGCTTGAGGAGCGCGAACTTGCCGCTGGCCGCGGGGGCGATCGACTTGCGCCGGAACGCGTTCACGCGGACGCCGGGACCGAGGAGACGGGAGAGCGCCTCCCCGACCGCGCGGTGGTCCGCCGTCTTGTCCGCGACGTAGAGGAAATCCCAGCGGCTGTCGCCCGTCTGCGCGAGCGAGTAGTGCCAGCACGAGAAGCCGGCCGGAAGCGCCGCGTCGACGTCGGAGGCCGACACGAGCGAGCCGTCCGGCCTGAAGTAAAGGTCCCTCTCCCGCCCCAGGATCCGGAACCCCCCGGGCGTCTCCATGACGATGTCCCCGGTGTGGTAGCGCAGGAGCGGCATCGCCTCCCTGCCCCGCGTCGTGACGAGGATCTGGTGGACCCCCTCGACCCCGGGCCGCCACGGGGCGAGCTCGATGAAGGCGTTGTCGTCGATCACCCTGGAGTTGTCGCGGAACGCCTCGCCGACGAACAGGTATCCGGCCTCGGTGGAGCCGTAGAGGTCCACCTGCGGGGCCGGGAAAACCTCGGCGATCCGCCGGCTGTGCTGCAGGCTCGCCTTTCCGTAGGTCAGGATGACCGCGCGCACGCTCGGCACCGTGACGCCGCGCCTCGCGGCCGCCCTCGCGAGCAGCGAGAGGTAGACGGGCTCGCCCTCGATGATCTCGGGCTGCGTCGCCTGGAGCTCGACGACGATCCGGTCCCACTCGGCCTCGGAGAACGCGAACGGGTCGCTCGAGAGGTTCAGGTAGACGGTGCCGTCAAAGTAGCGGTGGGGAAAGGGATGGTCCTCGTAGGGGCAGAGGTTGCTCGAGCACCCGACGGGGGCCAGGACGCACTTGCGGTGGGGCCTGCCCGCGAATTCCCGCAGGATCGGTGAGGCCCGGTAGGCCCTGAGCGTCTGGGCCGCCCACCAGCCGTCCTCCATGATGACGGTCATCGGGGCGGAGGTCGTGCCGGAGGTGTTCTCGTACTCGAAGCGGCGGTCGGCCAGGCCCCGCTCGACAAGGGAGTAGTCCTCGAAGAACGACTGGTGGCCCCGCTCGACGATCTCCCGCTTGGAGAGGGCGGGCATCTCGCGGTAGCACGACCAGCGCAGCGGCTCCCGGTGCAGGGGGAAGCGCCGGCCGTAGATCGGGCTCCTCGAGTAGATCCTGCGGATCTCCCGCTCCAGGGTCTCGGGAAGGGTCCCCGCGGCCCCCGGCGCGCCGAGGGCGTCCGGGGTATTGGCGAATTGCGGGGGGTTCATTCGGGTGGGATGCGTCGGATCAGGGAAGAGGTGAAGCCCAGATAACGCGCCTGGAGCGCTAAGTCAAACGCCCCGGGTGCCCTCGAAGAGCATGAGCGCCGCGACCGAGAGGCTGTGGGTGATCCTGCCGCTGCGCGCCCAGGCGAGCACCTCGTCGACCGGAGCCGTTGAAACCTGGATCTCCTCGTCATGGTCCCAGTGGATGGGGCCCGACGGGACGGCCCCCTCGACAAACACGATGTGGCACTGGTTGTCCTGGATCGCGGGGTTCGCGTGCACGCTGCCGAGGAGCCGCACCTTGCCCCCGCCGTATCCCGTCTCCTCCATCAGCTCCCGGACTCCGCCTGCGACCGGGTCCTCGCCCTTCTCGATGACGCCGCCCGGGATCTCCAGCGAGAATTCGTTCGAGCCGAACCGGAACTGGCGGACCATGACGATCCGGTCGTCCGGCGTGAGGGCGACCACGTTCACCCAGTCGGGGGCGTGAGCCACGATGAACTCGCGCTCCGTGCCCCTCACGGGGTGTCGGAACCGCTCGCTCTTAAGATCAAAAACACGCGTCGAGACGAGCACCCGCTCAGCCTCGCGCACCCACCGGGAAGGCTCCCCGGTGATCACTTCTTCTCGGGCAACTTGAGCTTCTCGCCCACCTTCAGGTGGGACCAGCTGACGCCCGGGTTCACCGAGGTGAGGTCGGACACGCTGCAGCCGTTGGCCCGTGCGATCTTCGCGCCCGTGTCCCCCGCCTTGACAATGTATTCGCCGGGGCCGGCCACCGCGGGCTCTCCCTTGGCAACGCCCTTGGCGGGCCTGGAGGCGCGGGCTTCCTCGATGTGCTTCATCTTCTCGTCGAGCGTCGCGAGCTCCGTTCCGAGCTGGTTGACCGCCGCCTGGGTCGAGTTCTGAAGAGTCGTAATGTCCCTCGCGGCCTTGTCGCTCGCCGCGGAGGCGGAGGCGACCTGGGAGGCGATGTCGTCGATTTTCGCGACTTTGTCAGCCTGTTGGGCGAGTGTGCGGTTCACCTTTGAAAGGCTGATCGCCGCATAGCCGCCTATAATGAGCGCAACGGCACCAATGATGACGCCGCCCATCGGGAGCAGGCTGTTATTTTCGCGAGAAATGGTATCCATGGATAGTAAGTTAAGGGGGCTTAGGAGAGACCCAAAAACCATGGTAGGCAAGCAGATTGCGCAGCCCGGGACATCCCGTCTTGACACTCCCTTCAAAGGGGCGTGCGGTGGCCCCTCACCTCGGGGTGTAGCTTAGCCTGGTAGAGCGCCTGGTTTGGGACCAGGAGGTCGCAGGTTCGAATCCTGTCGCCCCGACCACTTTACGGACGGCCCCGCCCCGCGGCTCGCGGGCGGCCGCGGTCAAATGGCCATTGATTGGCGCAATAAGGTGCGTCCCCGGCCCCATAAGCCCCGCACCTACCGTCCCCATTGCTCCTGCGTTCGAGTCAATGCTTGACCCACTTTTCGGCGTGGGCCGTGCTCTCCCTCCAGAGTGCCCAGCCCTCAAGAGAATCCTGCCTCGTCCCCGGAGGCACCCCGGTCGTCGGTGTTTATAAGCTACGCCTCGGAGAACCGCGAAGCGGCCCGCCTGATCAAGGGCATCCTTGAATCGGCCGGCCTCGAGGTCTGGTTTGACGAGAGCGAGTTGGTCGGCGGCGACGCGTGGGACCAGAAGATCCGCCGCCAGATCCGGGAATGCACCTACTTCATGCCGGTCATCTCGGCGCAGACCGAGGCGAGGCGCGAGGGATACTTCCGGCGCGAGTGGCGCCTGGCCGTCGACCGCAGCCACGACATGGCGGACGACGCCATGTTCCTGATACCGGTGGCCATCGACGCGACGACCGAGGCCGGCGCCCGCGTTCCGGAAAAATTCACGCTGGTGCAATGGCTCCGGTGCCCGGGCGGTAGCTCCACACCGTCCCTCGCGGCGCTCGCTGCGAGGCTCGCCTCCGGCGAGCACTCCGCCGTTCCGGCCGCCGCCCCGCCCTCGATCACCCAGGCGCGCAGGCCCGCGGCTGCGCCGCCTTCGGTTTCGACCGCGGCTCCCGCCGGGCACACGGGGCCGCCGCCCATGCCCCCCTTTCCTCATCGCCCGCCCGACCGGCGGGACCGCCTGCGATACCTTGCGGAGGTCGTGTGGTGGGTCCTTTCGACCGCGTGGCTAATATTCCAGCGCTTCCCCAGGTGGGTGCGCTTCCTGATCGTCCTCTGGCTCCTGTTCGGCGTTCTGTTCAAGTCCTGCAGCAGGACCTACACGACTTCCCCGGAGGGCGGCATCAAGTCTCCCGTAGTCGAGCTGGGAAAGAAATCGGACGCGGAGTCCGCGCGGCTCAAGGAGGCCGTGGGGAAGCTCGACAAGCTCGCCGGGGAACCCGGATCCGCGGGTCTGGGGGCGGGCCTCGCGAAGGCGGGGGTGGAGATTGCGCGCGCCGTCTCACGCGAAGTCGAGGACGATGCGGCCTGGGCCGGACAGCTCGGGCTCGTTCCCTTCAACGCCGCGCCCGGCGACGCCGCCGGCGGGAAGCTCGCGGACGAGGTGTTCAGCCGGGTGTTCAGCCAGCTCTCCCAGTCAAATCCCTCCCAGGTCAAGGTCGTGCCCGCCGACGCGGCCGCCCAGGATGACGCTTCCCTGGCCGCCGCCGCGGCCAAGGCCGGCAACGACTACATTCTCGCCGGCCGCGACACCGGCGCCGAGATCGTGGTGAAGCTCGTGGGAGCAAAGCAGGCGGCGACCCTCTGGACGGGCCATTTCCCCACCGAGGGGGAGGGCTCCCGAGAGCTTGCAGAGCAGATCTGCCAGGGCCTCGGGACCGCGCTCGGCCAGAAGGCCGCGAAGCCCTGAGGCGCGGGCCCCCGCCCCCTTTTCAAAAAGTCCGGGCGATCCCCCCGCTCTTTCTTGCGTATGCCCCAAAACGTAACCTTCATAGCCTTTTGTTCCCGCAAACAACTGTACAGATATACCCAGCCTAACCTCCCCAGCGAATCATGATCGAATTTAGCAAAAAGATACTGTTTGTCGGCTACGGCGCCGTCGCCGAATGCACGCTCCCCATCCTGTTCAAGCACATCAAGGTGGCCCCGAAGAACGTCACCGTGATCGATTTTGAGAGCAAGGAGGAGAAGCTCAGGCAGTGGACGTCCAAGGGGGTCCGCTACATCCGCGACCGGGTGACCGAGGAGAACATGCACTCGCTGCTCGGCAAGCACCTGTCGGCGGGCGACGTGCTGATCGACCTGGCCTGGAACATCGATGCCTGCGAGATCCTCCAGTGGTGCCACGACAACGGTATCCTTTACATCAATACATCGGTCGAGGTCTGGGACCCCTACGCGGGCGGCAGGAAGCACCCGACCGAGCGCACCCTCTACTGGCGCCACATGAACGTGCGCAAGATGCACGGGAAGTGGAAGGAGAAGGGGGCCACGGCGGTCGTCGAGCACGGCGCCAACCCGGGGCTCATCTCGCACTTCACCAAGCAGGGCCTGCTCGACATCGCGGGCGCGGCGCTCGAGGAGAAGAAGGTCAAGGGGCGCAAGGCCGAGGCCCTCAAGGACCTCGTCACCGCCCAGAAGTTCAACCACCTCGCGAAGGAGCTCGGCGTCAAGGTCATCCACTGCAGCGAGCGGGACACCCAGATCACCGACGTCCCGAAGCAGATCGACGAGTTCGTCAACACCTGGAGCATCGAGGGCTTCCGCGAGGAGGGGACGACCACCTCCGAGCTCGGATGGGGCACCCACGAGAAGACGCTCCCGGCCTTCGGATACCAACACAAGAACGGCCCGAAGAACCAGATCTGCATCGCCCGGATGGGCATCAACACCTGGGTGCGCTCCTGGGTCCCGAACTACACCATCCAGGGCATGGTGGTCCGTCACGGCGAGGCCTTCACGATCTCCGACAAGCTGACGGTGTGGGAGGGCAAGAAGGCAGTGTACCGCCCGACGGTCCACTACGCCTACTGCCCCTGCGACGAGGCGATCGTCTCCCTCAACGAGCTGCGCGGCTACAACTACGAGCTCCAGCCGAAGCTGCGGATCATGAACGACGAGATCACGAAGGGCGCCGACATCCTCGGGGCGCTCATCATGGGCCACGCCTTCAACTCGTGGTGGGTCGGCTCCGACCTGACGATCGAGGAGTCCCGCCGCCTCGTGCCGCACCAGAACGCGACGACCATGCAGGTGGCGATCTCGGTCGTGGCCGCCACGATGTGGATGATCGAGAACCCCGCCGAGGGCATCAAGGTGCCCGACGAGCTCCCGCACGAGTACGTCCTCGGGATTTCAAAGCCCTACCTCGGGAACTTCATCTCGACCCGCTCCGACTGGACGCCCCTGCGCGACTACAAGAACGCGTTCAGCGGGTTCAACAAGCCGGACTTCGATGTTAAAGACCCGTGGCAGTTCAAGAACTTCCTCGTCAAGGACGGCGATTGAGACTGGTCTGGCTTCGCCTCCGAGAAAGGTGCCAGGACGCCCCCGGCTTCCCGGCACCGTTTTCTTCTAGGCGGGGGCCCTCCGACGGGCCAGAGTGGGAACCCGACACGACATCATGATCACCAAGGCGCAGCTCCAGAAACTCGGGCGCGAGCACGGGACGCCGCTCTTCGTCGTCGACCACGAGGCGCTCCGGAAGAACTACCGCGAATTCAAGAGGTACCTGCCGCGCGTGCAGGCCTACTTCGCGGTCAAGGCGAATCCCCTGCCGGAGATCGTCCGCACGTTCTACAGGGAGGGCGCGAGCTTCGACGTGGCGTCGATGCCGGAGTTCAAGATCGTCTACGCGAACATCCGCTCGATGCCGGCGAAGAAGCGCCAGGACTGGATCTGGGACAAGATCATCTACGCCAACCCGAACAAGCCGGTGGAGACGCTCGAGGAGCTCAACAGGTACAAGCCCCTGGTCACCTTCGACAACGCCGAGGAGCTCCTGAAGATCCGCAAGCACGCCCCGCAGGCGGGGGTCGCGCTTCGCATCAAGGTCGCCAACACCGGAGCCATGGTGGAGCTCTCCTCGAAGTTCGGCGCGGCGCCGGGCGAGGCCGTGGACCTCATCCTGCTGGCCGAGAGGCTCGGGCTGACGTGCGAGGGCCTCAGCTTCCACGTGGGAAGCCAGACCACCAACTTCGAGAACTACGTCCAGGCCCTCGCCCTCTGCTCAAGCATCTTCAAGGAGGCCCGCGAGCGCGGCTACCACAAGATGAACCTCGTCGACATCGGGGGCGGCTTCCCCGCCCGCTACGACGACACCGTCAAGCCCTTCAAGGAGCTGGCCGCCGTCATCAACAACGAGCTGGGCCGGCTCTTCCCGAAGGACATCCAGATCCTCGCGGAGCCGGGCCGCTTCCTCGTCGCGAACGCCGCCTACACGGTCTCCAAGGTGATCGGCAAGGCGGTCCGGGAGGGCAAGCCGAGCTACTACATCAACGACGGGGTCTACCACTCGTACTCCGGCGTCATCTTCGACCACTGCAAGTACCCTGTCCGGGCGTTCAAGAAGGGACCGACCAAGATCAGCGCCGTCTACGGGCCCACGTGCGACGCCCTGGACGTGGTCTCGATGGCGGAGAACCTCCCGGAGCTCGACCGCGACGACCTCGTGTACAGCGAGAACATCGGGGCCTACAGCCACGCGTCGTCCACCCACTTCAACGGCTTCCCGCCGGCGACGGTCGTGCACGTGAACGAGGAGGGGTGATGGGACCCAAGGCGCCACGCGCCCGGGCGCACCGGATCCTGGCGGTTCTGGCCCTTGCGGCGCTCCTGCCCCTGCGCTCGGCCGACGATCCGAGGCGAAAGCAGGAGATCGTGTTCCCCGAGGTGCCGGCGCACGCGTTGGGAGACGCCCCCTTCGAGATCCAGGTGAAGTCCACGAGCGGCCTGCCCGTTTCGCTCGAGCTGATCGCGGGGCCCGCGGCCATCGACGGCCGGAAGGTCACCCTCGGGGACGCCCCCGGGCTCGTCATCGTGCGGGCGACCCAGGCCGGAAACCCCCTCTTCGCCCCAGCCGCCCCCACCGAGCGCGCCTTCGCCGTCAACCCGAGGCCGGCGCCTCCCGGGTTCACGCGCCAGCCCCAGGGCGGGGCCGTCGAGGTCGGCGACACGATCGTGCTGACCGCCGGCGTGTCGGGCGAGCCCAAGCCCGACCTGCAGTGGAGAAGGGACAAGGGGCCCGTCGCGGGGGCGACCGGCGCCGCGCTCACCATCATGACGGCGGCCCTTCCCGACTCGGGCTCCTACGACGTCGTGGCGACGAACGCCTCGGGTTCCGAAACGAGCGCCCCCGCGCGCGTGACGGTGTCAAAGCGGCGCCAGAGCATCAGCTTCGAGGGTGCGGCCTCGGCCGCGGCCGGCCAGCCCCTCCAGCTGAGTGCGACCGCGACGTCCGGGCTGCCGGTGCGCTTCGAGCTCGTCTCCGGGATGGCAACCCTCATCGGCTCTACGCTGACGGCCCAGGCGGGCGAGGTCACCGTGAGGGCCACCCAGGAGGGGAACGCCGACTACGGCGCCGCCCAGCCGGCGCTGAGGACGATCCTCGTCAGGGCCGGACCGTAGGGTCAGGGCTTCGCGGGGACGGCGAGGCCCGTCGGGGCCGGCGCCGTGGGAAGCGAGGAGCGAAGCGCGAACGTGCGCTCGGCAAAGGGGCTCTCGGGATCGATCTGCATCACCTGCTCCGCAAGCTTCTGGACGTCGCCCGGGCGCCCGCTGGAGGCCGCCAGCGCCGCGAGGTGGTATCCCGCCTCGCACCGCGCCGAATTCAGGAGGGTCGTGTCGTTGAGGACCTGGCGGAAGTTCGTCTCGGCCTCCGTGGTCTTGCCGGTCAGGGCCAGGGACATCGCAAGCCCCAGCTTGGCGCGGGCCTGGACAGGGCCGGCGGGCAGGTCGGAGGCCGCCTCGGAATAGGCCGTCACGGCGTCGCCAAACTTGCCCGCTCCGTAGGAGATGTCGGCCACCACCACCTCGGCCGCGCCGGTCAGGGGGTGCCCGGGATGGTTGGCGGCGAAGGACCTGTACGACTCGATCGTCACGCACTGCGCGTACTCGTTCTGTATCCCAAGTTCCTTCTGCCTATTGAGATAGTCCCATCCGCCCTTGGCCAGGATGCCGAGCGCGACCGCGCCGCAGATCATGTAGATCGTGTTGCCGTAACGATCCCAGGCCTGCTTCAGGGTCTCCTCGTGGCTGGGCGCGACCGGGGCTGTCTTGGCGTCTGTGGGGGTGTCGGGAGTCGTCATTGGCGATGGGTTGTTCCTGCGGGAAACGGCCACTCAAGCAAAAGGCCGCGCCCCTGTAAATCCGGAAACGCCCCTAGACGTACGCGACGTTGCCCTTGTACTTCTGGATGGGGAGGACCCCAACGGGCTTCGTCTTGAGCGCCCGGATCCCGTCCACGGCGGCCCGCGCCGCCATGATGGTCGTCATGATGCACACGCTGTGCGCGTAGACGGCGGCCCGGATCGAGTTCTCGTCGCGCCTCGGGATGAGCCCCCCTGGCGTGTTGATCACGAGCTGGATCTGCCCGTTCTTGATCATGTCGACGGCGGTGGGCCGGCCCTCGCTGATCTTCGCGATCCGCTTCACGGCGACGCCGCCCTCCGCCAGGGTCTTCGCCGTCCCGCTGGTCGAGTAGATCGTGAATCCCATGGCCTCGAGCGCGAGGCCGAGCACGACGGCGTGCACCTTGTCGGCATCCTTGACGCTGAGGAAGACGTTGCCCTCGGTGGGGAGCCCGGGCTTCGCCGCGGCCTGCGCCTTGGCAAACGCGATGCCCAGGTCCGCGTCGAGGCCCATCACCTCGCCCGTGGAGCGCATTTCGGGGCCGAGCGCGATCGTCGCCCCCGGGAACCTGACGAACGGGAAGACCGCCTCCTTGACGCACCAGTGCCTCGGGGCAACCTCCCGCATGAACCCGAGCTCCGAGAGCTTCTTGCCGGCCATGACCTTGGCGGCGATCTTGGCGATCGGGGCCCCGATCGCCTTGGCGACGAAGGGCACCGTGCGGGACGCCCTGGGGTTGACCTCGAGCACGTAGAGCAGGCCTTCCTTGACCGCGAACTGGACGTTCATCAGGCCGATCACCTTGAGTTCCCTGGCGAGCGCGTGCGTCGCCGCCCGCACCGTGTCGAGGATCTCGCGGCTGAGCGTGTGCGGCGGCATGACCATCGCCGCGTCGCCCGAGTGCACCCCGGCGAACTCGATGTGCTCGAGCATCCCCGCGACGACGCTGGCCTCGCCGTCGGAGAGGCAGTCGACGTCGAGCTCGATCGCGTCCTCGAGGAACTTGTCGATAAGCACGGGCTTGCCCGGCATGACCTCGAAGACCTGCCGGACGACGTTCTTGAGGTCCTCCGCGCTGTAGACGATGAACATCCCGCGCCCGCCCAGGACGAAGGAGGGCCTAAGGAGAACCGGGTATCCGACCTCGAGGGCGAACGCCTCCGCCTCGCCCTCGCTCAGCGCCGTGCGGTTTGCCGGCTGCAGGAGCTTCAGCTTGTTGAGGACCGCCGCGAAGAGCTTCCGGTCCTCGGCGACCTCGATCGACTCGGGGGAGGTCCCGATGATGTTGACCCCGTTCGCCTTCAGGGCGCTGGCCAAATTGAGCGGCGTCTGCCCGCCGAACTGAACGATGGCCCCCTCGCAGCCCTCCTGCTGGTAGACCTCGAGCACGTCCTCGAGAGTCAGCGGCTCGAAGTAGAGGCGGTCGCTCGTGTCGTAGTCGGTCGAGACCGTCTCGGGGTTCGAGTTGACCATGACCGTCTCGAAGCCGATCTCGCGCAGGGCGAAGCTCGCGTGCACGCAGCAGTAGTCGAACTCGATGCCCTGGCCGATCCGGTTCGGGCCGCCGCCCAGGATCATGATCTTCCTCTTGGCCGACGGCATCACCTCGTTCTCCTCGCCGTAGCTGGAGTAGTAGTAGGGCGTGAAAGCCTCGAACTCCGCGGCGCAGGTGTCGACGAGGCGGAACGTCGTGTTGATGCCGCGCGCCTTGCGGTCCGCGCGCACGGTGACCAGGTCGCTCTTCAGGAGGTGGGCCAGCTGGGCGTCGGAGAACC
>Ga0265314_10001294_pt1 | contig 28367 bp, 28 predicted proteins | sample 4126metaG_FD_203106 | JGI IMG/M metagenome (GOLD analysis project Ga0265314, IMG submission 203106) | Rhizosphere microbial communities from Carex aquatilis grown in University of Washington, Seatle, WA, United States - 4-1-26 metaG | ecosystem: Host-associated > Plants > Roots > Rhizosphere >... | reverse complement strand
CTGCGCTCACCGCGCAGATCGGCAAGCTGATCCATACCTCAAACCTCTATCAAGTCCGCGAACAGGAGCTGATCGCCGATAAGCTGTGCGAGATCTCCGGGATGCAGGAAGTGTTCCTGTGCAATTCAGGCTGCGAGGCGAATGAGGCGGCGATCAAGCTGGCGCGGCTGTACGGCCACAACAAGGGCGTAGCCGACCCATCCATCATCGTCATGGAAAAGGCCTTCCACGGCCGGACACTGGCCACCCTTTCCGCCACCGGTAACCGCAAGGTGCAGGCTGGTTTTGAGCCACTGGTCAAAGGTTTTATACGCGTACCTTACGACGACCTTGAGGCCGTCCGCCAGGTCGCCCGGCACACGCCCAATGTCGTCGCCGTGCTGGTCGAACCGATCCAGGGCGAAGGCGGTATCCGTACGCCGGATATCAGCTACCTGCAAGGCCTGCGCAAGATCTGCGACGAGCAGGAATGGCTGTTGATGCTGGACGAGGTGCAATGCGGCCTGGGCAGAACAGGCAAGTGGTTCGCGTTCCAGCACACCAACATCATTCCCGATGTGATGACCCTGGCCAAAGGCCTGGGCTCCGGCGTACCTGTGGGCGCCTGTCTGGCTGCCGGCAAGGCTGCCGGTACGTTCAAACCGGGCAATCACGGCTCGACCTTCGGCGGCAATCCACTGGCCTCGACCGCCGCGCTGACCACGCTGAACATCATGGAGCAGGACAAGCTGCCGGCCCATGTCGACGAATTGGGCGCCTGGCTCAAACAACAACTCCAGACACGCTTGGGCGGCTTGAAAGGTGTGGTCACCGTGCGCGGCCAAGGCCTGATCCTGGGCATCGAACTGGATAAGCCATGCGGCGAATTGGTGGCCAAGGCACTGGAAAAGGGGCTGATCATCAACGTCACCGCCGACAGCGTGATCCGGCTCCTGCCATCGCTCATCTTCTCTCGGGCAGAAGCACAGCAATTACTGGATATCCTGTGCCCGCTGGTCACGGAATTCCTGGTGCGGGAGTGAAGCATGGGCGGCCAATCCATCAAGCATTTTCTGCAGTTCAAGGATTTCACCCGTGACGAATTCGAGTATCTGTTCGAACGCACACGCATCATCAAACAAAGATTCAAAGCCTACCAGCAATACTGGCCGTTACAGGATCGCACACTGGTGATGATCTTCGAGAAGGCCAGTACGCGCACACGCCTGTCGTTCGAGGCGGGGATGCAACAACTTGGAGGTTCGGCCATCTACCTGAACACACGTGACTCGCAACTGGGGCGCGGCGAGCCGGTGGAAGACGCGGGGCAGGTCATTTCGCGCATGAGCGACATCGTGATGATCCGCACTTTCGAGCAGGACATCATCGAGCGCTTCGCCGCCAACTCGCGCGTACCGGTTATCAACGGCCTGACCAACGAATACCATCCGTGCCAGATCCTCGCAGACATCTACACTTACATCGAGCATCGCGGCAGCATCACGGGCAAGACCGTGGCCTGGATCGGCGATTCCAACAATATGTGCAATACCTGGTTGCAAGCAGCCGAGATACTGGACTTCAATGTGCACGTTTCGACCCCGCCCGGCTATGAAGTCGAGCCGGAGCGTGCCGGACTCTACGGACACGAGCACTACGAGGAATTCACCGACCCGATGGAGGCCGCGCGCGGTGCCGATCTGGTGACCACGGATGTGTGGACCTCGATGGGTTTCGAGGCCGAGAACGAAGAACGCATGAAGGATTTCGCCGACTGGCAGGTGGACGGAGACATGATGCGCGTTGCCGCCAAAGATGCGCTATTCATGCACTGCCTGCCCGCCCATCGCGGCGAGGAAGTTTCGGCAGAAGTCATCGACGGTACACAATCCGTAGTATGGGATGAGGCAGAGAACAGACTGCATGTGCAAAAAGCTCTGATGGAATATCTGCTGCTAGGCAAGTTGGGCAACTAAACCGGATCATTGTATGTAGGTCGGACTTCAGTCCGACATGTCGGGTTAAACCCCGAGCTGCAACCACTCTATATAATCACGCAAATGGGAAACAAACATGTCTGACATCAAAAAAGCCGTCCTCGCCTACTCTGGCGGACTCGACACCTCGGTCATCCTGAAGTGGCTGCAGGACACCTACAAGTGCGAAGTAGTGACCTTTACCGCCGACCTCGGCCAGGGCGAAGAGCTGGAACCCGCGCGCCAGAAGGCGCTTAAGTTTGGCATCAAGCCGGAGAATATCTTCATCGACGACCTGCGCGAAGAGTTCGTGCGCGACTTCGTGTTCCCGATGTTCCGCGCCAACACCATCTACGAAGGCGAATACCTGCTGGGCACATCTATTGCCCGCCCGCTGATCGCCAAGCGTTTGATCGACATCGTCAACAAGACTGGAGCTCAGGCCATCTCGCACGGTGCGACCGGCAAGGGTAATGACCAGGTACGTTTCGAATTGGGCGCATATGCACTGAAGCCCAGCATCAAGATCATCGCACCGTGGCGTGAATGGGATCTGCTGTCGCGCGAGAAGCTGATGGCGTATGCCGAAAAACACGACATTCCGGTGGATATGAAACATAAACAGGGCGGCTCGCCCTACTCCATGGATGCGAACCTGCTGCACATCAGTTACGAAGGTCGCCATCTGGAAGACCCGTCTGCCGAAGCAGAAGAGAGCATGTGGCGTTGGACAGTCTCGCCGGAAAAGGCACCGGATGTGGCTGAATACCTCGATCTCGAATTCTCCAATGGCGACATCGTGGCACTGAATGGCAGCAAGATGTCCCCGGCGCAGGTGCTGACCAAGTTGAACGAATTGGGTGGCAAGCACGGTATCGGCCGCCTCGACTTGGTCGAGAATCGCTATGTCGGCATGAAATCGCGCGGCTGCTACGAAACTCCCGGCGGAACCATCATGCTCAAGGCTCACCGTGCCATCGAATCCATCACGCTGGACCGCGAAGTGGCCCACTTGAAGGACGACTTGATGCCGCGTTACGCCAGCATGATCTACAACGGTTACTGGTGGAGCCCGGAGCGCATGGCGCTGCAAACGCTGATTGACCACACACAAAGCTGTGTCAACGGCTGGGTGCGCGTCAAACTCTACAAAGGCAATGTCATCGTAGTTGGACGCGACTCCAAGACGGATTCGCTGTTCGACTCCAGCATTGCCACTTTCGAGGATGACAAGGGCGCCTATGACCAGAAGGATGCGGGCGGCTTCATCAAGTTGAATGCACTGCGTCTGCGTATCGCAGCAAACCTGAAGAACCGGAAATAAAGCCGGCAAGTCAAGGAGGGCACCATGCTTCACGAACTGAGCGGTGACATCTTGTTTAGCAGCGCCAAAGCCATAGCCCAGGGTGTAGCGCCAAATGACGACTTCCATCAGGGGTTGGCATTGCAACTGCGCGAGCGCATGCCAGCCATGTACAAGGACTTCCGCCATTACTGCCAGACCAAACATCCCAAGTCCGGCGAACTTTGGACTTGGATGAGCGCCGATGGGCGCTATCTGGTCAACCTGTTCACGCAGGAAGCCGCTTACGCCCACGGCAGCAAGCCCGGTAATGCCGCCCTGCACCACATCAACCACAGCCTGCACGCACTGCGTGGTGTTGTGCAGAAAGAAAAATTCGGCAGCCTGGCTTTGCCGCGCTTGGCTTGCGGCGTGGGCGGTCTGGACTGGGATGATGTGAAGCCGCTGATCGAAAAACATCTAGGCGACCTCAACATTCCGGTCTATATCTACGTGAATTATCAAAAAGGCGTCAAAGCCACCGAACCCCCAAAATAATCAATCCCAAAGGAAATCCAAGTATGTCAGACAAAATCGATAACGTCAGTGTCGGCAAAAAAGCCAATGTGTTCTTCGACGGAAAGTGTGTTTCGCACTCGGTGTTCTTCCCGGATGGTTCGCGCAAGACAGTCGGCGTGGTGTTGCCAGACAGCAAACTCACCTTCAACGTCAGCACGCCGGAGTTGATGGAGATCAGCGGTGGCACCTGTCAGGTGAAGATTGCCGGAGAATCCGGCTTCAAGACCTATGCTGAAGGCAGCAGCTTCAAAGTTGCTGCGAACAACAGCTTCGATATCCACACAGATGCTGAAGCAGTACATTACGTTTGTAGCTTCGGCTAAACACTACCCTTTCCCCCAGCCCCTTTCCCGCTTGCGGTAGAGGGGCTGGAGGAGAGGGAACCTAATGAACTAAGGATTGAACATGCCCTCTTTCGACATCGTTTCCGAAGTAGAAAAGACCGAAGTCAAGAACGCGGTCGAGCAGACCAACAAGGAAGTCAGCACGCGCTTCGACTTCAAGGGGTCCGATGCCCGCGTGGAACAGGCCGAGATGGTGCTGACCGTCCATGCCGACAACGAGTTCCAGATGAACCAGGTGCAGGAAATCCTCAACGGCAAGCTGGCCAAGCGCGGCGTTGACATCAAATGCCTGGAGATCAGCGACAAGATCGAGAAGGTCAGCGGCAACAAGGTCAAGCGCAACTGCACGATCAAGGTGGGCGTGGAGATCGAATTGGCAAAAAAGATCGTCAAGCACATCAAGGACAGCAAGATGAAGGTGCAGGCCAGCATCCAGGGCGACACCGTGCGTGTCACCGGTAAGAATCGCGACGACCTGCAAGCCGCTATCGCCTTCGTGAAAAAAACCATAGTCGACTTCCCATTGCAGTACCAGAATTTCCGCGACTGAAACGCGACACGCCGTAGCGGAATGACGGCCTTGATTCCTTGCGGCGCTCCGTGTCTAATCGCCGTATGCATCGCGGAGAACTTCTGATATGAAATCCGTTCTCGTCCCTCTGGCCCAAGGCAGCGAAGAGCTCGAGGCCGTGACTGTCCTTAACATCCTGCGTCGCGCGGGCATCGAAGCCATAAGCGCCAGCCTGGATGGCCATCCGATACGCGGTAGCCGCGGCACGATGCTGATTCCAGACACTTCACTGGATGAAGCACTCGAACGCGATTTCGACATGATCGTATTGCCCGGTGGACAACCCGGCACCAACAACCTCAAGGCAGATCCTCGTATCATCAAATTGCTGCAACGTATGGAGACGGCAGATCGTTTCGTCTGTGCCATCTGCGCCGCCCCATCGGTTCTGGCTGCTGCGGGTTTGCTTGATGGCAGACGTGCCACCAGCTTCCCCGGCTCTCTGGATGCCTTCCCGAAGGTGTCGCGCCAACCTCAAGCCGTTGTCGAAGACGGCAAGCTCATCACTTCGCGCGGTCCCGGCACTGCAATGGATTTTGCGTTAACTCTGGTGGAACGCCTGACAAGCAAGACAATACGTGACGAGGTCGAAGCCGGATTGGTGCGCGTGTGACATCGCTACTCAAGCGACTGCCACCTTCCATCATCGCATTGCTGCTGCAACTGGCCGCATTCGTCTGCGTCGTACTGGCTGTACGTCTTCTGGCGTTGCGTCCCGCTCCTCTCACCTTCGCCCTGCTTTGCGGCCTGTTGGCCGCAACATTCAGCCGCAGCTTCGGCCAGGCGCGCTGGTGGATCATTATCCAGCTCGCCTTCGCACCTGCTCTGGTGGCGATGCTTGCGCTCGATATCCCACCCGGGTTCTTCCTCGCGGCTTTCCTCATCATGCTGGTGGTGTACTGGAGCACCTTCCGCACGCAAGTGCCGCTCTACCTTTCCAGCCACAAGGTGTGGCAGGCGCTGGAGAGCAAACTGCCTGACGAGCGTCCTTTCACCTTCGTCGATCTTGGTTCCGGCATCGGCGGCGTGCTGACACATCTCGCCAGGACCCACCCACTGGGGCGGTATCACGGCATCGAGGCTGCGCCGCTGCCCTTTATATGGAGCTGGCTGCGCATCAAGTTCGGCGGCCATCCGCAATGCTCGGTGCATTGGGGTAGTATGTGGGATAGCGATCTGGCGCGATTTGACGTGGTATTCGCCTACCTTTCACCCGTTCCTATGGAGGCTTTGTGGAACAAGGCGCAACAGGAGATGCGGCCCGGAAGCCTGTTCATCAGCAATACCTTTTCAGTACCCGACCAGCCGCCGCAAGAATCCATCCCGGTCTACGACATGCATCATTCGACGCTATATGTCTGGCGCATGTAGCCATCCGGCTCCTGTCATATCAATGGGTTAGAACAGGCCCACCGAAACCCTTCCCAACCCGGATTTTTTTGGTTAGGATGCCGCCCAGTCTGGATGTACTTCAAAGCGGCACAAGACCGCACCTATACAAAATACTTAACACCAAAGCGAGAACAAAACATGAGCGAACATATCCGTTATGTCACCGATGCGACTTTCACGGCCGAGGTGCTGCAATCGCCACTCCCCGTGCTGGTAGACTACTGGGCAGAATGGTGCGGCCCCTGCCGCATGATCGCCCCGATCCTGGATGAAGTGTCCAAGGAATATGCCGGGCGCCTGAACGTCGCCAAACTGAACGTGGACGAGAACCAGCAGACCCCGCAAAAATACGGTGTGCGCGGGATTCCGACGCTGATGTTGTTCAAGAACGGCAACATCGAAGCAACCAAGGTAGGCGCATTATCCAAATCCCAGCTCACTGCATTCATTGACAGCCACATCTGAACCCTTTACTCTCCGCCCCGTAGCTGCCCTGTTTCGTCCTGAAACCCAGTAACAATACTTTAGACACTCAAGGCACTTCGGCGCGGAGTCAACCGCAAACCCCGTAATACTTCCCAAGCAATTCATCACAACCTAGCGCCATCGCGCACTATCCACATATGCATCTATCCGACCTCAAGACCAAACACATCACCGAACTGGTGGAAATGGCCACCACCAACCAAATCGACAATGCCAACCGCATGCGCAAGCAGGACCTGATCTTCGCTCTACTGAAGAATCAGGCGAAGAAAGGCGAAAGCATCTTCGGCGAAGGTACTTTGGAGGTTTTGCCGGACGGCTTCGGCTTCCTGCGATCTCCGGACACATCCTATCTGGCTGGGCCGGATGACATCTACGTCAGCCCCAGCCAGGTACGCCGCTTCAACCTGCATACCGGCGATTCGATCGAGGGCGAGATTCGTACCCCGAAAGAGGGCGAGCGCTATGTAGCATTGGTCAAGGTAGATAAAGTCAACGGCGAACCACCCGAGAACGCCAAAAACAAGATCCTGTTCGAGAATCTGACACCACTCTTCCCCACCGTCCACATGACGCTGGAGCGCGACATACGCGCCGAAGAGAACATCACCGGACGCATCATCGACATCGTCGCCCCCATCGGCAAAGGCCAGCGCGGACTGCTGGTGGCCTCGCCCAAGTCCGGCAAGACGGTCATGCTGCAACACATCGCGCACTCGATCTCTGCCAACAACCCCGATGCCACGCTGATCGTGCTGCTGATCGACGAACGCCCCGAGGAAGTGACCGAAATGAGCCGCACCGTGCGCGGCGAAGTGGTTGCCTCGACCTTCGACGAACCGGCCACACGTCACGTGCAAGTTGCCGAAATGGTGCTGGAAAAGGCCAAGCGCCTGGTTGAGCACAAAAAGGATGTGGTTATCCTGCTCGACTCCATCACCCGTCTGGCGCGTGCCTACAACACCGTGATCCCCTCTTCCGGCAAGGTATTGACCGGCGGCGTAGACGCCAACGCCCTGCAACGCCCCAAGCGCTTCTTCGGCGCGGCGCGCAATATCGAGGAAGGCGGCTCGCTCACCATCATCGCGACCGCACTGGTGGATACCGGCAGTCGCATGGATGACGTGATCTACGAAGAGTTCAAGGGTACCGGCAACATGGAAATCCATCTGGATCGCCGCATGGCCGAAAAACGCATCTACCCGGCCATCAACGTGAACCGCTCAGGCACCCGCAAGGAAGAGTTGCTGATCAAGCAGGACTTGCTGCAACGCATCTGGGTACTGCGCAAGTTGCTCTACCCCATGGACGAGCTGGAAGCGATGGAATTCCTGCTGGACAAGGTCAAGGCGACCAAGAACAACGCCGAATTCTTTGATTCGATGAAGCGTTAACCCTGAAAAAAGGGTTTTGACGGTTGGTCAGGTTTATGTATAATGCGCGGCTCTGAAAATCCACATTTCAGTGGAGGCTAACCTTTAGGTTATGCCATAACTAAAAACCGCATCAAGCGAGGTCGTTATGTACGCAGTAATCAAAACCGGTGGCAAGCAATATCGCGTTGTCGAAGGTGAAACTCTGAAGGTCGAATCCATTGACGGCGACGTCGGCGGCGCGATCGTATTGGACAAAGTGCTGATGGTTGGCAATGGCGACAAAGTCTCCGTTGGCAAGCCTCTGCTGAGCGGTGCTACCGTCAAGGCGACTATCATCGCCAACGGTCGCCACGACAAAGTGACCATCTTCAAGATGCGTCGTCGTAAGCACTATCAGAAACATCAAGGACATCGTCAAAACTTTACTGAGATCCGCATCGACGGCATCTCGGCTTAATTCCGAAGGAGCTAGAACATGGCATCGAAAAAAGGCGGGGGTAGTACCAGTAACGGCCGCGACTCGCACTCGAAACGACTGGGTGTCAAGAGCTACGGCGGCGAACTGATCAGCGCGGGCAGCATCATCGTGCGTCAACGCGGCACACAAGTTCACGCTGGCGACAACGTCGGTATGGGCAAGGATCATACGCTGTTCGCAAAGATCACCGGCAAGGTGGTATTCGCGATCAAGGGTGCAGCCAATCGCAAGACAGTCAGTATCGTCGCTGCGTAAGCGCACTAGCGTTTAAAATGAGCCCTATCGCAAGGTAGGGCTTTTTTATTTTTGGGCACCACCATGAAATTCATCGACGAATCAAAAATTGAAGTCATCGCAGGCAACGGCGGAAACGGCGCGGCCAGCTTTCGTCACGAGAAGTACATCGAAAAGGGCGGCCCGGATGGCGGCGACGGCGGACGCGGAGGCAGTGTGATCGCCATCGCCGACCGCAACATCAACACGCTGGTGGACTACCGTTTTGCACGCATGCACCGCGCCAAGAACGGCGAGTCCGGACGCGGTGCGGATTGTTACGGCAAGGGCGCGGACGACATCATTCTGCGCATGCCTGTCGGCACAGTCATCACCGACATCAACAGCGGTCAGGTCATCGCCGATCTCACCCATGATGGTGAAAAAGTGCAGCTTGCCAAGGGTGGCTTGGGTGGCCTGGGGAATCTGCATTTCAAGTCCAGCACCAACCGAACGCCGCGCCAATGTACGCCGGGCGAAGAAGGTGAACGACGTGAATTGCAATTGGAGCTAAAGATACTGGCCGATGTCGGCTTGCTCGGCATGCCCAATGCGGGCAAATCCACGTTCATCCGCTCCGTATCCGCCGCCCGTCCCAAAGTGGCCGATTACCCGTTCACCACGCTGCACCCCAACTTGGGCGTAGTACGCGTATCAGAAGAAAAGAGCTTCGTCATCGCCGATATCCCGGGACTGATCGAAGGGGCGGCGGAAGGAGCCGGACTGGGACACCAGTTCCTGCGCCATCTGTCACGCACGCGCCTGTTGCTGCATCTGGTCGATCTCGCCCCGCTGTACGAGGGCGTCGATCCGGTGCATGAAGCGCACGCCATCCTGAACGAACTGAAGAAATACGACGAGGACTTGTTCAACAAGCCGCGCTGGCTGGTATTGAACAAGCTGGACTTGCTGCAGAAAGAAGATCGCGCCGAGAAAGTCGCCGCCTTCCTCAAGGCATTTGGCGAAAACACGCGGTATTTTGCCATCTCCGCCATCAACGGCGAGGGGTGCAAGGAACTGACCTACGCTATCATGGAGCACATCAATCAGATAGCCGCGCAAGAGCAGGATGCAATTGCAGAAAGCGCACAGGAAACAGGAATTGAAATTCACGACCCGTTAGTATGAGAACCGTTCTGACACTATCTAAACGCATCGTCGTTAAAGTCGGTAGCAGTCTGGTCACCAATCAGGGTGCCGGTCTGGATATGGTTGCGCTTGGCAATTGGGCACAGCAGATCGCTACGTTGCGCGCACAGGGTTGCGAAGTGGTGCTGGTATCTTCCGGCGCCATCGCCGAAGGCATGCAGCGTCTGGGCTGGAAGCAGCGTCCCAGCGCGGTGCATGAGCTACAGGCCGCAGCCGCGGTCGGACAGATGGGTTTGGTTCAGGCTTATGAGAGCTGTTTTAGGCAGCATCAGATAACCGCGGCACAGGTATTGCTGACCCATGCCGACCTGGCCGACCGCGAACGCTACCTGAATGCGCGCTCGACGTTGCGCACCCTGCTCAGCCTCGGCGTCATCCCCATCATCAACGAAAACGACACCGTGGTCACCGACGAGATCAAATTCGGCGATAACGACACTTTGGGCGCACTGGTGGCCAACCTGATCGAAGCCGACGCTCTCATCATCCTCACTGACCAAGACGGCCTCTACACCGCCGATCCGCGCAAAGACTCTGCTGCTTCGCTTATCAGTGCGGCACTGGCAGGCGATACCAAACTGGAAGAGATGGCTGGCGGCGCAGGAAGCCACATCGGTCGCGGCGGCATGATCACCAAAGTGCTCGCCGCAAAACGTGCTGCGCGCAGCGGTGCGCACACCGTGATCGCTTCCGGTCACGGGCGCGACGTACTGCCACGCCTGCTGCAAGGCGAAAACATAGGAACCCTGCTAGCTGCGTCCTCGCTCTCGCTGGATGCCCGCAAACAATGGCTGGCAGACCACCTGCAAGTGAACGGGAAAATATCGCTGGATGCCGGCGCAGTCAAAGCGTTGCGCGTAGACGGCAAGAGTCTACTGCCGATAGGCGTGAAGCAGGTAAGCGGAGAGTTTCAGCGCGGTGCGGTAGTGGCGATCCTGGATGATATTGACCAGGACATTGCACGCGGCCTGATCAACTATAACGCCGACGAAGCACGTCGCATTGCCGGCAAAGCCAGTGGTGAGATCGAGAATATCCTTGGCTACGTGGATGAGCCAGAGCTGATCCATCGGGACAATCTCGTTTTACTTTGAATATGTAAAACGAGATTGCAGTGAAGACTCGCATTCGCGTAGCGAATGTGATGTCGGAACCACAATCTGAACTGCTTTGTGGAAGCCAAACAAGACGCGGTGTAGGCCAATCGACGCTACTGCCCCATAAATCGTAATACGGACATTTCATCGAACGGCCAACCCATTTCGGCACCTGTATCCATGCGCTGCAATACCGGGATGCGCGTGCCGTACTTCTCCAGCAGTACATCGTCTTCCGCAATATCGATAAGGTCGACACCAACCCCGACCCCTTCCAGTACGACCTCTGCTTCATCGCACAGATGACAGAATTCAGTTCCGTAAAGAACAAGCAATATCTGCATTTCCTAAGTCCGCTCGTACCACCCTTGGCTACGCTTAACAAGATACACCACACTCAGCATCACCGGCACCTCGATCAACACACCGACGACGGTGGCCAACGCAGCACCGGATTCAAATCCGAACAGGCTGATGGCGGCGGCCACGGCCAATTCGAAGAAATTGGAAGCTCCGATCAAAGCTGAGGGCCCTGCCACGCAATGCGCCTCGCCAAAATAGCGATTGAGCCAATAAGCAATACCCGAAGTGAAATATACCTGAATGGTGATCGGAATTGCCAGCATCAGAATGATAAGCGGGTGCTCGACGATGGCTTTGCCCTGAAATGCAAACAGTAGCACTAGCGTCAGCAACAGCGCAGAGATGGAAACAGGATTAAGTGCAACCAGAGTTCGCTGCAATGCATCGGTGCCGCGCACCAGCAAGAGTTTGCGCCAAACCTGTGCCAACAACACCGGCAGCACGATGTAGAGAACGACCGAGGTAAGTAACGTATCCCATGGCACCACGATGGATGAGATGCCGAGCAGCAAAGCCACCAGCGGAGCGAAAGCGAACACCATGATGGTATCGTTCAGCGCGACTTGGCTCAGGGTGAACAACGGCTCACCACTAACCAGACGACTCCACACGAACACCATCGCGGTACAGGGTGCTGCAGCTAGCAGAATAAGGCCTGCGGCATAACTGTCGAGCTGATCGGCTGGAAGATACGGCGCAAAGAGATGGCGGATGAACAGCCACCCCAGCAGCGCCATCGAAAACGGTTTGACCGCCCAGTTGATGAACAACGTGACGCCGATGCCGCGCCAGTGTTTGCGCACCTCGTGCAGCGCGCCAAAATCGATGCGCAGCAGCATGGGGATGATCATCACCCAGATCAGCAGCCCGACTGGCAGGTTGACTTTGGCGACCTCAAGACCGCCCAACCAGTGGAATGGAGCGGGAATCGCTTGCCCCAGCACTACGCCGACGATGATGCACAGAAATACCCATAAAGTTAGATAACGCTCGAAGATATTCATGGCATCAATCCTTGATGCGACCGATCTCTGCCAGCTTCTCCTTCAGGGTCAGTTTATCCAGCTTCTCGATGGGTAAACTCATGAACAACTGGATACGCCGTGCCAACTGCTCCGCCGCCTTATTGAACGCGGCACGACGCGCATCGTCTCCCTCGACATGCGCAGGATCGGGAATACCCCAATGTGCTGTGGCGGGCTTGCCAAGCCAGAGCGGGCAAACTTCTCCGGCGGCGTTGTCGCACACGGTAAATATAAAATCGAATTCCGGCGCACCTGAAACAGCGAACTCGTCCCAACTTTTGCTGCGTAATCCTTCGCTGCTGTAGCCGTTGGCCTGCAACCATTCCAGCGCGCCGGGATTCACCTTCCCGGCAGGGTGACTGCCTGCACTCCAAGCCTTGAACTTGCCTTTGCTCACATTGTTGAACAACACTTCGCCCAGGATACTGCGGGCAGAATTTCCGGTACACAGCACCAGCACGTTATATTGCTTTTCACTCATTTCGATTTTCCTTATTCCGGTATCAACATTTCTTGATCGGAGCACACCGGGACGCATCTCCCGCGCAACAATGCTCGGTGAGGTAAGCGATCAGCTTGTCCATCTCGGCGAAGTTGGCTCTGTAGATCACAAACCGCCCATCGGTACGCGACTTGATCAGCCTGGCATGCGTCAATGTCTTCAAATGAAACGACAGCGTGGCCGGAGGTATACCCAAACTCTCCCCCAGAACCCCGGCTGCCGCCCCCTCTTGTCCCGTCTGCACCAGCAAACGAAAGATCGACAAACGCGACCCCTGCGCCAATGCCGCCAAGGCTTCCACTGCCAATTCGATCTTCATCTTCGCCCCCGAATACATTCTATATTTCTAATATTATAGAAATATTAAATAATTAAAGCAACTGCAACCATCAAAGTCCGGATTAGCATTCGTGCTAGCATGCCATGATAAAAAGACAAACTTGCACTGGCTGATACCGGATATTTTCATGTTCGCTGAATTGATCATCCTCGTCATACTGGTCGCGGTTGTGATTATCGCCATGCGCCCTCCCCGCCAGTGACGCAAACAAAAAAGGGGGCTTGCGCCCCCTTTTGATGACAATCCTCGAACTTCTAGCTACGGCGACTGACGTGCCGCACCGGCCCCGCCACTGCACTCTCCATCCAGTGCTTGATACGATTCGCATCTCCAACGCGAGTGCGCTTACCCCATGAATCCAGCAACACGATGACCATCGGACGATTGGTAATCTTGGCCTGCATCACCAGGCAACGTCCAGCCTCGCTGATATAACCTGTTTTGCTGAGGCCGATCTCCCACTGCGAATTCTTCACCAGCGGATTGGTATTGCTGAATCGCAATGAACGTCGACCGTCCACTTGAACGATGTGCGATTGAGATGTGGTACAACGCTGTATATCCGCATAGCCTTGCGCTGCAATCACCATCTTGACCAGATCCTGTGCAGTCGAAACATTGGTGCTGTTCAACCCGGTCGGATCAAAGAACTTGGTCGAAACCATTCCCAGTTCCTGCGCCTTGGCGTTCATCATAGCCAGCATCACCGGCGTGCCGCCCGGATAGGTACGCGCCAATGCGGCGGCGGCACGATTCTCGGAAGCCATCAGTGCCAGCTTGATCAATTCGCCGCGCGTCAGCGTCATACCATTGCGCATACGGGATTTTGTACCCTTCAGATGATCGCGATCTTCCGCACTGATACTGATCGGCTCATCCATCGGCAACTTTGCATCCAGTATCACCATCGCCGTCATCAGTTTGGTGATGGAGGCAATGGGAACGACGTTGTCGGCATTTTTGCTATAAATAGAGCGTTGATCCCGCTCGTCGTAGATCATGGCGATGGCGGATTGCAACCTGGGCGGGGGCTTGTGATCGAACACCGAACTCACAGGCTGGTCGTCGCGCACCACTGCGTTTGCGCGTTCATCTTCCGTCGCATATGCCTGCAGCACATGAACGAATAATGCCAGCATGATGATTTTCTTGAACATGTTTACCCTTTGCATCACCGAAACGCCCGCAGGATACCCTAATAAATCAATAAAATTCAACGCCTGTCGAAAAATAACTATTTTTCATCCTGCTGCTGCAAGGCCCACATCTGGGCATATATCCCCTGTATTTCCAACAAATTGCGATGTGTACCGCGTTCAATGATGCGTCCTTTGTCCATCACCAGAATCTGATGAGCGTCAACAACAGTCGACAGACGGTGTGCGATGACAAGCGTCGTCCGGTTCTGTGCAATGTTGCGCAGTTCGTCCTGAATAGCTTTTTCCGATTTGGAATCCAATGCGGAAGTCGCCTCGTCAAAGATCAATATCGCCGGATTCTTCAATATGGCACGTGCGATAGCTACACGTTGCTTCTCGCCACCGGATAATTTCAAACCGCGCTCACCCACCATAGAACTGTAACCCTGCGGCAAGGATTCGATGAAAGTGTGGATGTGCGCCGATTGCGCCGCCGCGATCACTTCTTCGCGCATCGCTTCGGGGCGGCCATAGGCGATGTTGTAATAGATGGTATCGTTGAAAAGCACGGTATCCTGCGGCACGATGCCGATGGCAGCACGCAGACTGGTCTGCGTCACGGCGCGGATATCCTGTCCATCAACAGAGATGCTGCCTGTGTTCACGTCATAGAAACGGAATAGCAGCCGCGACAGAGTGGATTTGCCCGCCCCGCTCGCCCCCACCACCGCCACAGTATGACCCGGCGGTATATCGAAACTTACATCGGACAGAATGCACCGCTCCGCATCGTAATGGAACCCGACATGTTCGAACCGCACCGCACCGCGGACCAGTTGCAACGGCTGCGCATCGGGCGCATCTGCGATCTCGCGATCCACATCGAGCAGTCGGAACATCTTTTCCATATCGGCCAGCGCATTCTTGATCTCGCGATAGACGAAGCCCAGGAAATGCAACGGCATGTAGAGTTGCAGCATGAACACGTTGACCAGCACCAGGTCACCAATGGTCATCGTTCCTTTCACAACACCGTCCGCCGCCAGCAGCATGAGCAGGGTCACTCCGATGGCGATGATGATGCTCTGCCCGGCATTGAGCGTCGCCAGCGAGGTCTGGTTGCGCACCGCCGACACTTCCCAGCGCTGCATCTGTTCGTCGTAACGCTGTACCTCGTAATGCTCGTTGCCGAAGTACTTCACCGTCTCGTAATTGATGAGACTGTCGATGGCGCGCGTGTTGGCTTTGGAATCCATGTCATTCATGGTGCGGCGAAACACCATACGCCACTCGGTGATGACCAGAGTGAACGCGATGTAAAGCACCAGCGTGGCAAAGGTGATGATTGCGAACCACGGGTTATATTTAACAAACAGGATCCCCGCCACCAGCCCGATCTCGAGCAGCGTGGGCAGAATGTTAAACAGCAAAAAAGTAAGCAGAAAACTGATGCCGCGCGTACCGCGCTCGATATCGCGCGAGACGCCGCCGGTCTGCCGTTCCAGATGGAATCGCAGGCTCAGGCTGTGCAAGTGCTCGAACACCTGCAGCGCCACGCGACGGATCGCGCGTTGCGTGACCTTGGCGAACAGAGCATCGCGCAGCTCGCCGAACAAGGTGCTGAACAAGCGCAACAAACCATAACCAGCGATGAGGAACACCGGAATGACCAGCATCGCCTGTGGTTTGCTCAACGCATCCACGATCTCCTTGAGTACCAACGGCACCACCACATTGGCGAGTTTCGCCAGCACCAGTAGCACGATCACCGCAACGACGCGGCCTTTGAATTCGAGCAGATACGGCAGCAGACTTCGAATGACGCGCCAATCGGTTCGGGTTGCGGCGGATGGGGTATGCGAATAATGTCTCATCGGGGATGTCGAAGGATTTCAGTCGGCATTATAGCCTGCCGCACATGCTCCAAAAAAACGGGCATCCGCAAGGATGCCCGTAACAGGAGGAGAAACAAGAAAACGGCGGGAAAGGGTGTCCCGGAACCGCTCTCGGTCATTCAATGAGCAATCGTCATGCCAGCAAGGATCAGTGTTGATTTGAAAGGGATAGTGACACGACACTCTATGTGTCATTCACAACAATCGCACCCGGATGTCGCGACACGCACCGCCGCCGTGCATCATTCAGGACGTACCGGACGCCCGTAGTAATAGCCTTGTGCGTAGTCAACACCAAGTTCGGCGAGGATCTTTGCAGTCATCTCGTCCTCGACGAATTCAGCCACCGTCTTCAGGCCGAATTCATGTGCCATATCGTTGATGTGCGCAACCATGATGCGGTCACGTTCGTCGGCCACGATCTGGCGCACAAAGCTGCCTTCGATCTTGACGTAATCGATCGCCAGGTATTTCAGGTAAAGGAAGGATGAGAATCCGCTGCCAAAATCGTCCAGCGCAACCGATATCTTGCTGGAACGCAACTCTTCGATCACCGCACGCACCTGAGTCAGGTTGGGCAGTGCCTCGCGCTCCGTCAACTCAAGCACGATATTCTCGCAAGGTACGCCTGCAGCACGCACCAGCCCGGGAATCCCGCGCACCCACTCGATATCGTTAAAGCTGCGCGGGAACAGATTGAAGAACATCTTGGCCTTGGGGTACTTCCTGGCGATCCCGGCATAATGCGCCAACCCCTTGCGAAACACCTCGCGATCAAGCTCTTGTGCCATGCCGAGTTCTTCGGCGACCTCGATGAATTCTCCAGCCGGAATGATCGTTTCGCCATCGCGGATGCGCACCAGCACCTCATAGGCCATCACCTCACCGCTCCTGACTTCGACGATGGGTTGCAGGAAAGCTTCGATACGATCCTCACGCAGGGCATTGCGCAGGAAATCGCCCTGCTTGAAGATGACCATCATGCTCCGGTCTGCATCGGTTTCTGCGGTCATCACCTGGTTCTTGCCCAGCATCTTGGCCTTATACAACACCACATCCATCGCCGAATAGAGCGTCTCTTCGGTCTTTCCGTCCTCGGGATAACTCACCATGCTGAAGCTGGCCGTCGAGCGAATCTTGCCCACCGGCAATTCGAACTCGCGTCCGGCCAAGGCCTGATGCAATTTGTTTGCCACCTGCAAGCCGTTGGCGGCAGGTGTCTCCGGCAGAATGATGGCGAACTCGTCGCCCCCCAGGCGCGCCAGCACATCTCCCTTGCGCAATCCGTCGCCGAGCATGGCCGTCAATTCCTTGAGCACCATATCGCCGATGGGATGACCAAAAGTGTCGTTGATGTATTTGAAGTTATCCAGATCGATCATGATCACCGAAAACCCGTGCTGATGCCGTTCTGCGCGAAGGATCTCGTATTTCAGGAACTCATGGAACTTGCGGCGGTTATACAGTCCGGTCAGCGGGTCGCGGATGGACAGTTCTTCGAGCTTGGCGTTGTATTCCTGCACCGTCTGCAACAGGTGGTTGAAGTACTCGGCCAGATGCTTGAGTTCGATCAGCCAATTGTCGCTGCTCACGCGCCGGTTCAAATCCATGTCCAGCGTCACGCTGCGCATCACCCCGACCAGGTTGGCGATCGGTTGTGCCACCAACAAGCGCAGTTTCAGGTAAAGGATGACGAACACCACCGCAATCACAAGCAGGGTGTAGGCAACGATGGTATTGATCACTTCATCAAAGGACACCTTCAACGAGGTGATCGGATAGGTGATATCGATCACGCCATGCACGGCACCCACATGCGATTGCGTGTGGCAGACCAGACATTCCTTGCTGGCCACAACCGGATAGAGGTAACGTATGGAGTCCTTGCCCGGGAACAGCATCGAATCCTTCCCGCTCTGCAAAGCCTGCAACAATCCGGGATCGTGCAGAACTTGTTCCTGTTCACCCTGCATCCCGCCGAACTGTGCGGCCACCACTTCGCCGCGATAGACGCGTATCTCCAGATCGGGGAAAGTGGAATTCAACCTTTGAATGGAATCGTTGATATCGGCCTTGTTCCAGCCTTTGCGCATGGCGGAATACAGGCTCTGAAACACCAGCTTGGAGGTTTTGCGTGCATCGTCCCGCGCTAATTCATGGATTGCGCGATCACGGATCATTTCGGACATGAAGAAGATCAATGCAGCGGCAATGGCCGCTGCCACGATCGATAGCATGATGATCAAACGACCCAGCGTCAGTCGTTTCAGATTGTCATAAAACCTTGCCATGTCGATATCCCTGTCGTTCCAGCAATGCTGTGACTTCACTCAGCCAATTCCTGGAGGCTGGACCTGACGCAGAAGCGCGCGCGTATCGTGCCACAATGTTACCCAGCTAACAAGAAAACCTCGGGACGCTTTTCAGATCTCCCCGCGTTGCGCTGCACACAGGGCCGGGCCGTACAAAGCGGCCTTGTCATCCAATATCACCTGCACCGGCATCGCTTCCAGCAAGGAACGCATACGGCCTTTATCCAGGAAACCATGCATGAAGATCTCGCGCTGGAGTAACGGCAATATCTTGGGCGCGATTCCGCCGCCAATATACAGACCTCCCCGGCTCATCGTTTTCAGGGCAAGATTGCCTGCCTCCGCGCCGTAAAGGCGCACAAAGCACTCCAGCACCTCGACGCAGGTATCGTCTGTGCCAGCCAATGCAGCGCGCGCAATCACGGCCGCAGCGTCGTTGGCATGCATCTCTTCAGCCAGCCATTGTGGAACGGGAGATTTACGATAGATACGCAAAAAGTCGTGCATATCCAACAGCCCCATACCGGAGACGACTCGCTCCCAACTGACATGCCCGTAACGTCGTTGCAGATATCGCAACAACTCCATCTCCAGTTCGCTCTGCGGACTGAAGCTGGTATGTCCACCTTCGGTTGCATAGGGATGGTACTGTCGTCCGTCCCAGTAAAGGCCGGCCTCGCCCAGCCCGGTTCCGGCAGCGATGATGGCAGCGTTACCACTCGCTCCAGGCTCGCCCAGCTGCAAGGTCAGCATGCTCTCAGCCCCCAAGGCAGGGAGTCCGCGGGCAGTTGCCTCGATATCGTTAAGCAGATCACAACACCTGAACCCGAAGCGCTTCTGCAAGGCATCGGCCTCGACATACCAGGGCAGATTGGTGGTGCGCACGGCACCGCATGTCACCGGCCCGGCGATGCCAAAAGCCGCTCGTTCCGGCACGTGCACCCCCTCCAGAAAATCTGCCAGCAGCGTTTCAAACGAAGCAAAGTCCCGGCTTCGATATTCAACCTCGCGCTCGAAACGCACTTGTGTATCTGTCACGTCGGCGATCGCCAATCGCGTCTTGCTGCCCCCGATATCTCCCGCAATCACCAGACTCATCTTGCTCGATCTCTCAATACGTATTTTTGAAATTGGAAGGCAAATTGAACATGGACTCAACGTGCCAGATACGTTCCGCATACTCACGGATAGTGCGGTCACTGGAAAACTTGCCCATGCCCGCAACATTGAGGATGGCACGCTTCGCCCACTCGTCCGGGTCGCGGTACAGCTCGCGCACCTTGTCCTGACAGGCGACATAGGAAGCGTAGTCCGCCAGCAACAGGTAACGCTCACCCTGCCTGAGCAGCATATCGACGACCACCTGATAGCGCCCGGGCTCGTCCGGGGAGAAATAGCCCGATGCGAGCATGTCCAGCGCCTGTCTCAACTCGGCGTTACCCTGGTAGTACCTCATCGGGTCGTAACCCTGGCGCTGCAAGCTCTCAACCTCCGAGGTCGTCAGCCCGAACAGGAAGAAGTTCTCCGGCCCCACCTCTTCGCGGATCTCGATGTTGGCCCCGTCCAGCGTACCGATGGTAAGCGCCCCGTTCAACGCCAGCTTCATGTTGCCGGTGCCGGACGCCTCCGTCCCGGCGGTGGATATCTGCTCGGACAGGTCGGCTGCCGGCACGATACGCTCGGCGTTGGATACGTCGTAGTTCGGGATGAACACCAACTTCAGCTTGTTGCCGATCTGCTGGTCGTTGTTGACCGTGTCGGCGACATCGTTGATGAGACGAATGATGAGCTTGGCCATCACATACCCCGGTGCCGCCTTGCCGGCGATGATGACGGTGCGCGGCACCGTATCGGGATGGGTGCCCAGCCGGATACGGTTGTACAGTGTGATGACGTGCAGCAGGTTGAGCAATTGCCGCTTGTATTCGTGGATGCGCTTGATCTGGATATCGAACAACGAATCCGGATCGACTTCGATGCAGAGCTGCTTGCGGATCAGGTCGGCAAGACGTTGCTTGTTCGCCAGCTTGATCGCGCGGAACTGCTGGCGGAACACAGTATCACCGGCATGCTCGCGTAGCTTCTGCAACTGGTCGAGATCCGTCACCCAGCCTTTGCCGATGCGCGCGGTGATCAACCCGGCCAGGCCAGGATTGGCCTGGTTCAGCCAGCGTCGAGGCGTCACGCCGTTGGTCATGTTGACGATCTTGCCCGGCCAGATTCGGTCGAAATCCGCAAAGATGGTGCGCTTCATCAGCTCGGTGTGCAGCGCGGCGACGCCATTCACCGTGTGGCTGCCGATAATGGCCAGATGCGACATGCGCACGCGGCGCACGCCACTCTCGTCGATGATGGACAAACGCCGCAACAATTCGCCGTCGCCGGGGAACTGGTGCATCACCTGTTGCAGGAAGCGATAGTTGATCTCGTAGATGATCTGCAAATGACGCGGCAGCAGACTCTCGAACACCGATACCGGCCAGGTCTCCAGCGCTTCCGGCATCAGCGTGTGATTGGTATAGGAGAAGATGCGGGTGGTCAATCCCCATGCATCGTCCCACGGCACATGATGCACATCCACCAGCAGGCGCATCATCTCTGCAACGGCTATAGACGGGTGGGTATCGTTCAACTGCACCGCCACCTTGTCCGGCAGTTGCATCCAGTCCTTCTGGTGCTTCTTGTAACGGAACAGCATGTCCTGCAACGAAGCGCTAACGAAGAAATACTGCTGCTTCAAACGCAGCTCTCGCCCCAGCTCGGTCGCGTCGTTCGGATACAACACCTTGGACAGGTTCTCCGATTCGTTCTTGTCTGCGACCGCCTGGATGTAGTTGCCCTGGTTGAAGTAGCGCAGATCAAAGTCGCGCGAGGACTTTGCCGCCCACAAGCGCATATTGTTGACCGTCCTGCCGCCAAAGCCCGGAATAGGTGTGTCGTAAGCCATCGCCATCACATCGTCGGTATCCACCCAGTGGTGGCGCAACAGGCCGTCCTCGTGCTTGTACTCCACCACGTGGCCATAGAACTTCACCGGATACAACAGTTCAGGACGCGAAAATTCCCACGGATTGCCGTAACGCAGCCAGTTATCCGGGTGCTCGACCTGCTCGCCGTTCTCGATGCTCTGACGGAACATGCCGTATTCGTAACGGATGCCGTAGCCATAGCAAGGCAGATCGAGAGTCGCCATCGAATCGAGGAAGCAAGCCGCAAGCCGCCCCAGGCCGCCGTTGCCAAGCGCCGCATCCGACTCGTTCTCGGCAACAACTTCGAACTCCTGTCCCAGCTCATAGAGCGCGGCTTTGCATTGTTCGCCGATTTCCAGATTGAGCATGGCATTGCTCAAGGTGCGCCCCATCAGGAATTCCAGTGACAAGTAATAGATGCGCTTGGCATCCTGATCGTAGTAACGCTGCATGGTTTCCATCCAGCGCTCGACCAGACGGTCGCGTACGGTATAGGCAGCGGTCTGGAACCAGTCGCGGGTGGTGGCGTCGATGTGGTATTTGCTGCTGGAATAGATCAGATGATCGGCTAGCGATACCTGGATCGCCTCTTTGCTCATCCCCGCATTTCGGTATTGCGGTGTCGTCTTGATTTTCATCGCTCCCCCCGTTTGGTGTATGAGCGTTCGTCGACCGCACAACGAGACTCCCGACGGATTCTCCGCGTGCCACAATGCGGTGTCAATTCTGTCGTTCAGTGGCGCTTGGAGATGCCTGACACACCGATGATGAAACGTATCAAGCCATAACTCACGCGCGCGAACGCGCGTATCAACAAACTGGATCGCGCCAGCTCGACACGCCTCCCGTCACGTTTGACCGAATCCAGCAGGCTGTTGCGCAGATCTTCGGCGAACCCTGCGTCATTCACCACCAGATTAGCCTCTCGTGCCAGCAGCAAGCTGAATGGATCGATATTAAAAGATCCCACCGTCGCCCACTCGCCATCGATCACCGCAACTTTGGCGTGCAGATAACTGGCGTGATACTCATATATCTCCACGCCTGCGGCAAGAAATCGTTCATACAGCGCTAGCGTGGCGTAATGCTGCAAACGGTATTCCACCTTGCCCTGCAATACCACCACCACACGCACTCCGCGTCGTGCCGCATGCACCAGCGCACGAATGAACATGAGCCCCGGCAGGAAGTAGGCATTGGCAATGATGATCTCGCGCTTCGCGCCCGCGATGGCCTTGAGGTAGGCACGCTCGATGTCGCGCCGATGCCGCACATTGTCACGCAACACGAGATGCGCACTAGAATCAGGATGACTCTTGATCCGATACAGGCGCCAGCCCTTCTCTTTGACGCGCTTGCGGAATGCCGCCCAGGAGACCATCTCCCACAAGTGCTGCATTGCCGCTTCCACTTCCCCCACCAGTTCGCCTTGAATCCGTACCGCATAATCCAGGCGCGGCGCATCGAAATTCAAGACAGCCGGAATATCGTGGGTGATGTTGATCCCGCCCACGAAAGCCACCTTGCCGTCGATCACCACCAGCTTGCGATGCATGCGGCGCAAACGTCGCATCCGGCTACGGCGTAGCGTGAACGGAGATATCTCGCGCCTGAACCATTGCACCTCCACCCCGACTTTGCGCAGCTCATCCACGACTGCTCCCGGCAACTCCGCCGAGCCGAAACCATCCAGCAACAACCTTACTGATACACCGCGCACAGCAGCACGCTGCAAAGCCTGAGCGACCAAATTGCCGGTCTCGTCGGCGGCGAAGATGTAAGTTTCCAGATAGACGGATTGCTGTGCAGCATCGATATCGGCGCACAGTTGCGGAAAATATGTTGCACCACTTTGCAGCAGTGTCAGTTCGTTACCGGAAATGAGATGGATGCGGTTCATACCCTGATCAGTTGCACGGAAAGCGCAGCGTGATCGGACAGGCGTTGCCATTTTCCGCCAGTATGCACCTCACAATGTTGAACGGTGAAGCCGCGTACATAGATGCGATCCAATCGAAACAGCGGCAGCCTCGATGGAAAACTGCGCGCCGGCTTGCCCTCATGCAAATGAAATACGTCCTGCACGCCCAATTCGTTCGCCAGCGTGCGGCTCAGTTGATTACGCCAGTCATTGAAATCGCCCGCAATAATCAACGGCGCATCAGCAGGGATCTCGTTCAACACATGCTCGATCAAGGTGCGCGTCTGCGCACGCCTCCCCTTGGCGAACAATCCGAAGTGCGCACACAGACAGTGCACCCGCACACCATCGATATCGACCGCGCTATGCAGCAGACCGCGGCTCTCGAAACGGTGGGCAGAGACATCTTTATTCGACGTCTGCACAATGGGAAAACGGCTGAGAATGGCATTACCGTGATGTCCGGCGTCGTACACAGAGTTCATGCCGTAAGCATGATGCGCCCAGAACTCATCGGCAAGAAATTCGTGCTGCGAGCCGGAAGGGTAATTGGCATGGCGCTGCCCATGATGCGCGTGTTCGCCTTGCACCTCCTGCAAGAACACGATGTCGGCATCCAGTTCGCGCAACCGCTCGCGCAACTCGTGCAGCACCACACGGCGGTTGAACTGCGAGAAACCTTTGTGGATGTTGTAGGTGGCGATCTTGAGAGTGGTCATGGGGGCATTCTACCCAATCGGGGAAGCGGGATGATGCAGTAATCAGTGACTACTGTCTGGAATCTATACGAGATGTGGCCTATGCAGACCGAGATGATGTCCGCTTCCCATGCCGAAGCGGTTCACTTATTAAATTGACAGCAGATCACGTCGCCTATTCATCTTTTTGCCTAAATTCAGCCGAAACAACACACGCAGCCGCGCTTCTATTTCACTTAGCGCCAGAGGTTTCACCAGAAAATCATCCGCACCCGCCACTATTGCGGCTATTTCGTCATCCACAGATCCGCATGGAGAGACCATCATAATCGGCGTCAAATTGCATCCCTTCTCACGCAGCTTGCGACACAACACATTGCTATCTTCAAGCTTCGACACATCAAGCACTATTGCATCATATTGACCGACTAATGCGAGATACTTGCTCAAAAGCTCAGCCCCTACCACATCAACGCTATGCCCTTTCGTTTCCAAATATTTAACCAGTTTGGAATCAATATCTTGCTTGTCTTCTATGATCAGTACGAACATAAGAATATCCATAGTGTTAGCGGGAGGCTGTCTTTCTTGACTTTCGATGGCGTTCTTTGAGAATTCCATCTTGAGCGCCGGGTTAGCCATGTTTGTTCAAGTACCACTTCGCCCAACTAAAAGCAGCACCGAACACAAGACTCATGCCGATAAGTGGCAAGAGATGTTCCAAATGCCCAGCTAGAAGTGAAAATTGTATGTACCACGGAAGATTGAGCAGGACGGTTATGAACATGCCGTGGATTATTGGACGAAACCCTGAGTCTGTTGCGAAAACAACCCAGCCCATCAGTGTCCAGGCAATGACTGACTGAGTTAGTAGCCAGACAGATGAAGCTGGTTCGCTGAGGCCAATTAGAAGCGCATCTAGCAAGCCTGCAACTAAGCCGACCCCTAGGCCATGCTGCCAAGTTTTTGATACGGTGGCGGGATTAGCCATTACTTTTTCCTTCAATAATTTCAAGTTGCAATAAAAGTGATAGACGGTCGTTCTTCGCCAAATCTCGTCACGGACGGTTTGAGAGAAAGCCTTCTATTCCCCACAGCAGGTTCAGGCTGGCGTTACATCCAGCGTTCTTTACTGCCAGAAATGTCTTGATTGACCCTAGCGCCTTGATCTGGTCAACGGAATGAATGTTCGCCTTCGCAAGCATCTCTTTTGATTTTGGGCCAAAGTTAGATAAGTCGCGAATCAGCATGGTTAACTCAATGTTTGAAATCCTTTAACTGCGCCCATCTAATGCTTTTCTTGCAATTGCGCCAATGCTTGCTCTGCATCTTCACGCAGTCGACTTTCAGGGAATTTTTTCAGGAAATCTCCGAATGCAGACTGCGCCATCGGCAAATACCCTGCATCAACCAAAGAGAGTGCTTCCCTAAACGCCTTGAGTTCATCGGAGTCAATCGCCTGCTTCTTGCCTTCACCCTTCCAATAGACTTCACCCGCATCCGCGCGATCTCCTCGCACACCCCCTACAGCCGTAGTGATATTGATTTTCTTTTTTGGAGTGAGTTGATCAATCTTGTAACGCATACGTTTCCACAAAGAAACATCCTGCCCCTCTTCGACGCTAAAAACCGGCGCAGAAAGCACCACGCCACACAACGCAACAAAAACAATGAAATTAAGAGTTTTCATTTGAGTCTCCTTGGTAAAATTTCATGGCACGAGAACAAGTAACAACCCCGCTGATTATTTGTCTCGCAGCTTCATTTGAACTGCACTGATCTTGTCCAGACTGACGACCAAGTCGTAAAACTCTTTCCCGGCGAGCCTGGTTACATAAACCAAATTATGTCCCACCTTCGTAACGATTCCCTCAACTTCATCGCCTGACTCAAGCTTGAGCGCCACACGCTTTCCCGTGTTTTCCGTCAAGACACCGCTCATCGTCGTGTTCAATTTGAGCTCGAATGTAGCTTCTTCAGCCACGGCGCACGGCGCGGATATCGCCCTCTCCCCGACTATCACAGAACTTTCATCCATGTTTTTTCCTTTATGATTTCATCTCCAGTGCGTAAATGAATTTCCGCGTTCTACTGCCATGTGCCAGTAGTGACAATGGAAGTTGCAGCAGCCCCAGCCCCGACAGATGGCGGACTCATCAAAGACAATGTGCCATTCGCACCGATGGTGAATTGCGAGACAGTGCCAACCTGATTCGCCACATAGACATACAGACCCGATGGGTCGACGGTGATGGAAGCCGGTTGGCTACCTGCCGCCCCAACCGAAACTGTCGCTGGCGACATCGGAGTCAATGCACCATTTGCACCGATGGTGTATTGCGAAACGTTGTCGCCATACAGGTTCGCCGCATAGACGTATTTGTTCGAAGGATCGGTGGCGATAGAGTACGGGGATGGCGCTGAAACCGTTGCTGGCGTCATCGCCGTCAACGCACCTGTTGAACTGATGATGTATTGCGAAATAGTTCCGGCGCTATAGTTCGCCGCGTAAGCGTACTTGCCCGATGGATCAATAGTGATGGAGTTCGTGCCTGCACCAGCCGCCACAGACGCGGGCGACATCGCCGCCAATCCACCTGTCGAGCCGATGGTGTATTGCAAAATAGTTCCGCTGGTAAAGCCAGCCACGTAGGCGTACCGGCCTGTGGGATCAACGGTAACAAATTCTGCGGCCGCAGCAGCCACCGCCGCTGGCGACATGGCTGCCAGCACACCATCCGAACCGATGCTGTATTGCGATACGGTGCCACTGGTCCAGTTCGCGGCATAGGCATATTTACCCGAAGGATCAACGGTAACTGATATTGCCCCCGCGCCCGCACTGGTATATCCCGTGGTGTTTGAGGTCAATGCACCCGTTGCGCCGATGACGTATTCCCAGATGCAACCATTACCGTAGTCCGCCGCATAAGCATACTGGCCCGAAGGATCAACGGTGACAGCATGAGGACTCATGCCTGCCGAAGCGGGCGGCCCCACCAGCGCTGTCAACGCACCCGTCGAGCCGATGGTGTATTGGTAGATGTTGCCGCTGCCGGAATTCGCCACGTACGCGAGCTTCGGTGTGTAGGCCACTGCTGTCGTGCCCGTGGTCATTGCCATTGCAGCGGTGCCGCTGCGGGCTGCTACCGTGCTTAATGCAGTGAGCGCACCGGTGCTGGCATTGATGCTGTAGGACGAGACGGTATTGGAGCCGAAATTTTCCACATAGGCGAACTTGCCCGAGGGGTCAACACTGACGGATACGGGTAGCGAACCTGCCGCCACTGCCGCGCCGACGCTGGTTAACGCCCCGGTACTGGCGTTGATGGTATAGGCCGAAACATCACCACCCGCATTCGCCACATAAGCAAATTTCCCCGAGGGATCAACGGTGACAGATTGGGGATTTGTCCCTGCCGCCACCGCCGCACCGACACTGGTTAACACCCCCGTGCCGGAATTAATGGTGTAGGCCGAGACAGTGCCAGCACCGGAATTCGCCACGTAGGCGAATTTGCCCGTAGGATCAATGACGACAGTACGTGGTGAAGTCCCCGCTGCCACCGCCGCACCGAGACTTGTTAATACCCCGGTTGTAGCGTTGATGCTGTAGGCAGAGATAGTGCCGGAACCGAAGTTCGCCACGTAGGCGAATTTACTGGTTGGATCGATGGTGACAGAACGTGGATCCGTCCCCGCACTCACCACACTGTTCGGTGTCAATGCCCCCGGGAAGATGCCAGGTCCGGCGAGGGTTTCAATGGTATAGACAAAGATGTTGTTGGTGCCGCTATTCGCCACATAGGCGAATTTGCCCGCAGGATCGACGGTTATAGAGTATGGGCTGGCTCCAGTACTCGCTGTCGCTGAAAAACCTGGCAACGCGGTCAATGCGCCGTCCGTGCCGATGGAATAGGCCGAGACTTTGTTGCTGCCAGAATTCGCCACGTAGGCGTACTTGCCCGAGGGATCGACAGTAACGGACTGAGGACTCGACAAAGTCGCAACGTAGCCCTTGTGTCGCAATTGGCCGGTGGTGGCGTTAACCGTGAAGATTGAAACGGTATTGTCGCTTGCATTCGCCACATAGGCGAAGCGCGGCACTGCAGTAGATGAAGTGGTGGGTGGTGGGGTGGTGGTGGTGGGGGGTGTTGGGGGGGGGGTGGCCCCCCCCCCCCCCCCCCCCCCCCCCCCCCCCCCCCCCCCCGCCCCGGATAA
>Ga0265314_10001292_pt1 | contig 28401 bp, 25 predicted proteins | sample 4126metaG_FD_203106 | JGI IMG/M metagenome (GOLD analysis project Ga0265314, IMG submission 203106) | Rhizosphere microbial communities from Carex aquatilis grown in University of Washington, Seatle, WA, United States - 4-1-26 metaG | ecosystem: Host-associated > Plants > Roots > Rhizosphere >... | reverse complement strand
CGGGCACGGGTTTGTTGAGGCGCTGAGCGAGGCTGCGGAGATTGCAGCCGAGTCGTGCCGGTATGAAGGGACGAGGGCGTGGATGGGCGCACTGCAGGGAGTTGGCGCCGGGCGATAGGGACTAGGACGGGCCTATCAGGGCGCTGCTGTCGGGATTGATTGCTCGTATTGAGGCCAGTGGGTGAGGAGCTCGTTCACGACTGCATGGCCCACTCTGTACGCCGCTTCGAGCGAGGGCAGGTAAGCAGCGTAAGCGCCGATGCGCTGCTTCGCAAGACTCTCAGAGGCGTTAACACCCCGAGGCTGGCGGTCGTAGTTGCTTACGGTGCGCAGAACCAGCACGCGATTGAGGTCGACGCGTCCGGCATAAGCCAGAAACTCAAGCGATTGCAGGGTTCCTGTGTCTTCCATTGCGGTTGTGCTGAACACTCCCTTGCCGCCTGTGAAGTAGGGCACCCACTGTGCAGCCCATGCGTCAAAGAGCTGGCCGTGCCAGTATGTTGAAGATGAGAGTTCGTCGCCAATGGTGACGAAGGGCGGACGCCCGGCGAATGCGCCGTCAAAGTTGCTGCGAATCTCTTTGAGTTTGTCGCTGTCGCCGAGGTTAATGCTTTGCGTGAGGTTAAACGCCCACTGGGCGAGCGGCGCGTTGAGCGCATACACCTGGCCTGAGAGCGGCTCGGCGGGTGTTTCAAATGGCTTAGCTTTTCGCAGGGGAATGTATCCGGTCGACCAATCGGATGGAATCTCGCGCGCATCAATTTCGTAGGCGAGGTCACCATCGACAACATAGCGAGCCCATGCGGCTGACCCGAGCGATATGCGGTCTGGCGAGCCGCCGGCAATGCCTGCCACAATCCAATAGGCGTGGCTGAAGTCGAAGCGGGGATCGAGACCGACTGCCATGATGGTTGCCGCGGCATGCGCGGTTCCCTGGCCGGTGAGTACTGCCATCTCGCCTGACGCGTTCATGCGCACCGCGTGGTAAGCAGCCGGCATGGGGTACACGCGGTCAAGATGGTCGCGCTCAACCCAGTACTGCAGCTCGCCCGGCTGATCGCCTGTGTCCTCTCCTGCTTCAAACATGGCCACTACCACGACCTTGACTTGGATGGGGCGAGGCTTGGCAGTGGCGCATGGCGCGGCCAGGGACGCCAGCAGCAACATGGCGGCGAATATGCGCAGGGGGCGAGTCATTAGTTGCGATGGTAATGCAAAGACAGCGGAGTTAGAACCAGGTTTTCTTTTTGTATTCGAGGTAGGCGTCCCCGAACTTTGCCTCGAGGACCTGGGACTCTTTGCGGGCTCGTAGAATTTGCATGGGAATGAGGATTGCGTAGAACAGCAGCAGCAGGGGCTGACCGGCCCAGATAATTACGCCAAGAATCATGAGCGCACCAAAGACGTAGATGGGGTTGCGTATCTTCGAGTAGACGCCTGTGGTGACGAGCGCGGTTGCCTTTGCTCCTACGCTAAAGGAGCGGCCGAGTTGTACGCGCGCGATGCAAAACAGGATGAAGGCCGGGAGCGCGATTGAGACGCCGGCGATGCGCAAGGGCGTCCAGGCAAAGTTCATTGCATAGGTTGCAAAGAGGATCAGCCCGACGATAACCACAACGAGTGTGACGATGTTCAGTTTCACTCCCCAATACCTCTTCCAGGACGATCAGGCCCTATCTTAACGCTGTAGCGCTGGCAAAAATGCGAACCGGCGACGTGGTGACGCTGTAGCATGTTGGCTATGCCAAGGTCGGCGCGGGAAGATGAACGATGCTGGGTGCGCACGTTTAGAGACGGGAGGGAACTGGCGATGAAGGCGATGGGCGGATTGGTTCTGGGAGGTTTGATGATGGCTGCAACGGCAGGCGCGCAACAAACGCATCACTGGGCGATTGTGGTGCATGGCGGCGCGGGCGATATCAATCGCGCGACACTGGGCGACAAGGGCGATGCAGAATATCGCGCGGCTCTCACAAAAGTGATTCAAGCGGGCGCCGCAGTGCTCGAACGGGGAGGCTCGTCGATGGATGCCGTCGAAACAGCCATCAAGTTGATGGAAGACGATCCCCACTTTAACTCGGCGCGTGGAGCTGTGTTTACTTCTGCGGGCAAGACGGAACTGGACGCGGCCATCATGGATGGAGCGACAATGCATGCGGGCGCGGTAGCCGGCGTGACGCACACGCGGTACCCAATCACGCTGGCGCGCTCGGTGATGGAGAAGACGCCCTATGTGCTGATGGTGGGGCCGGGCGCCGATGCATATTCAATTCAGGCGGGGATGCAGCAGGAACCTGCGAGCTATTTCTTTACCGAGAGCCGCTGGCAGTCGCTGGTGAAGCAACTTACAAAAGATGGCAAACCGATTCCGCCGCGGCCCGAGGGCGCGCCGGCTCAAGGCACAATGATTCCGGTGGCGCAGATTGAAGAGTCGGACGACGCGCGCCGCTATGGCACGGTAGGCGTGGTGGCCCTGGACCGGCAGGGCAATGTGGCCGCAGGCACCTCGACAGGTGGACTGCAGGGCAAGGCGCCGGGCCGCGTGGGCGACTCGCCTTTAATCGGCGCGGGCACCTATGCCTCGAATCAATCGTGCGCGGTTTCAGGCACGGGCGTGGGTGAGTTCTTTATCCGCTACACGGTTGCGCGCGAGGTGTGCGCGTTGGTGCAATACAAAGGCATGAAACTGCAGCAGGCTGTGGACGAGGTGATCCAGACGCGGCTGAAGCCGATTCATGGCGACGGCGGGGTGATTGCAGTTACTCCAGACGGGCAATTAGCTTGGAGCTTCAATACGCCGGGAATGTTCCGCGCACGGCTGGCCGAGGGCGGTAAGGTTGAAGTGCATATTTACAACGATGAGCCGTGAGCGTGCCGACGCTTTGCCAGGCGTCAAGCGAGTTCCAGTTAGGCGGAAGTCTATGACTGATGCTTTCAAATTGATCGTCGGCGCAAATGGGCTGGCTCTCTTGCTTGCTTTGCCGGTCGCGCTGGTTTCGTGTTCGGGGGGTGGAGCAGCAACGACAACGCCACCTCCACCACCACCACCTCCTCCGAGTTGGGGCCTGCTTTCGAGCGGCCTGCGAGATAAGACGCTGTGGCCGTTTGACACAGCTTCGATCTGGAACACGTCGATCGGGAGCGGGGCCATTTATCAACCAGCCGGCATTACCGCAAACAATGGCGGCGGTTATCCAACTAATTTCGGACCGGACGAAGACGTGATCGTCATGGCTCCGACGGCACCCGCGGTTCCGGTTTACTTCAGTCCCGTCGCCTGGAACGGAGGAGATCGCTGCACGCCCCAAGGGAGCCTGCTTGCAAGCGTGCCTGTTCCTGCCACTTACACCATCCCTAGTAGCGGCCAGAACAATTCTGCCGCCATCCTGATGCCCGATGGTCAAACCCTGAACCAGAACCAGCCCTTCACCCTTTGCACGGCAGGCGGGCCCGCAACCACCCTGGTGGTTGAAGCCTCAACCAGCATTTATGGTGATGGACCCTACGGCGCTCATGGCGGCAGTGGCCTGTCATCCGTCGGCGGCACGATTCGCTATGGAGAATTCACGTCCGGCAAGATTCATCACGCCATGAAGATGGAACTCTGGGCGTCGCAATACTATTTCTGCTGCACTCCCCATTGGCCGGCCACGGTCGTTGACGACTACGCGAAATCCAACTACAAAGGAACCAACCCGAACCTCGGCCCAGGCTCCCTGTTGGCGCTGCCGTCAGGTTTCAATGTGAGCGCGCTCGCCACAGCTCCGGGCAAAATCATTGCCCAGGCATTCAAAGACTACGGTGCATACGTTGCGGACGACACCGCCTGGAACGCCTGGGCGCTGTGCACAGAGCAAGGCCCCAACGGGCGCGTCGCAGATGAGTTCGCGAATCTTTATGGCTTTGCATTCAATCCGGCACAAGGATCAAACACGCCGTTCATGCAAGACATGACGAGCATTTTTCAGTCGCTGCAGATTGTGACCAACAGCTCAGCCACGAGCATCGGTGGAGGCGGCAAGCCGCGCGTTGCTGCACCGCCGGCGATTGGCAATTAGGAAACGACAAGCGAGAAATATTCCGCTGCTTGTACAATTGCGGCCATGGAAACTATCCAGTACATCCTTCCGCAAGACCGCATTCCACGCACGTGGTACAACATTCTGCCTGAGTTGCCCGCGCCGCTTGCGCCGCCGCTCCATCCCGGCACGCTGAAGCCGCTGGGCCCCGACGATCTTGCGCCGCTGTTCCCGATGAGCCTGATCATGCAGGAGATGAGCGCGGAGCCGGAGATCGAGATTCCCGAAGAGGTGAGGCAGATTTACGCGCAGTGGCGGCCTTCGCCGCTGATTCGCGCGCGGCGGCTCGAGAAGGCTCTGGATACACCGGCGCACATCTACTACAAGTACGAGGGCCAGAGCCCGGCCGGCTCGCACAAGCTCAACACGGCGGTGGCGCAGGCTTACTACAACAAGCAGGACGGGACGAAGCGGCTTTCGACAGAGACGGGTGCGGGGCAGTGGGGATCGGCGCTGGCAATGGCGTGCAGCTTCTTCAGGCTCGAGTGCAAGGTGTACATGGTGCGTGTGAGCTACGACCAGAAGCCGTACCGGCGCGCGCTCATGGAAGTGTTCGGCGCAAGCGTGACGGCGAGCCCGAGCAACGAGACCGACTCGGGTCGCGCGATACTTGCCCAGCATCCCGACTCGAATGGATCACTTGGAATTGCGATCTCAGAGGCGGTTGAGGTTGCGGCAAAGGATCCGCAGACCAAATACGCGCTTGGCAGCGTGCTGAATCATGTGCTGCTGCACCAGACGGTAATCGGGCAAGAGGCGATTGAGCAGATGGCGCTGGCTGGCGAAGATCCCGACGTGATTATCGGCTGCGCGGGTGGTGGCTCCAATTTTGCCGGGCTGGCGATGCCATTTATCGGGCTCAACCTGAAGGGGAAGAGCCATTCGCGCGTAATTGCCGTTGAGCCTGCGGCCTGCCCGAGCATGACCAAGGGTAGATTCACTTACGACTTTGGCGACACAGGGCACCTGACGCCGCTGGTGAAGATGCACACACTGGGCTCCACGTTTGTGCCGCCGGGAATTCACGCTGGAGGGTTGCGCTACCACGGAATGGCGCCGCTGGTTTCGCACGTGGTCAACCTGGGATTGGCAGAGGCGGTCAGCGTGCAGCAACTGGATGCATTTGCCGCTGGCATCCAGTTTGCGCGGGCCGAGGGCATTGTGCCTGCGCCGGAGTCGAACCATGCGGTGGCCGAAGCCATTCGGCAGGCGCTGATCGCGAAGCAGGAAGGTACGAAGCGGACGATTCTCTTCAACCTAAGCGGGCACGGACACTTTGACATGCAGTCGTACATCGCATACCAGGCAGGGAAGCTGGAGAATTACGAATACCCTGCCGAGGAGATTGCGATGGCGTTGGCGGGGCTGCCGAGCGTGGGCTAGCGAAACAGCGAAATGAAGAAGTGAATGAAAAGGCAAGTTAAAACGGCCATCCCGAGTGGGATGGCCGTTTTGCTTCAATGGTTCTGCATGCCAGGCATGCCTGAAAATTGCCTGCGCTACTGCGGCGTAGTAGCCGCGGTGCTGGAGTTTGAGTTCATTCGCGCCTCAGCCTTTTCAGTCTCAACTTTATGCGCATTGGTTTCGAGCGCTTCCGCCTGGGGCAAAAACGTAATGGCTTTCTGAATCTGCGGGTCCCAGTCGGCCAGTGCGCGCAGGCCCTGTAACTGTCCGAATTGAATGGTCACGATGTCTTGCTTGATGCGGGTCTTCAGCCAGTCCTGTACGCCGTTAATGTCGTTATCGGTCCATGGAACGCTGTCGCCGGTGAGGAACCGCTTGAAGTCTGCCAGCACCGCATCGTCAACCTGGAAGTTCTTGTCGACGGAGTGGTCTGAGACGTATTGCGGCGCGAAGCGGAAGAAGACGTTGTTGAACATCAGCTCCTTCTGGAAGCTGTTGGATTCGGGATTGTCGATTTTCTGGTCGGGGGTGATGCCGCCGCCGCCGTACACGGTGCGGCCCGAATCAGTGAGCTTCACCTCGCGGCTGCTGGAATCGGTCGGCGAAACGCCGGCGTGATTGTAATAGTCGTAAATTGAAACGCCCGAGTAGTTACGCTGGATGAGCCGGCCCGAAGGCGTGTAGTAGTGATACGTGGTGAGCGCCAGGCCGCTGTTCTCACTCAGGTTGTAAACGGTCTGCACCAGTCCCTTGCCGAAGGTGGTTTCGCCCACAATCAAGGCGCGGTCGTGATCTTGCAGCGCGCCTGAAACGATTTCGGCAGCCGACGCGGTGTCGCGGTTGACGAGCACAACGATGGGGAAGGCTTTTCCCCCGTTGCCGTGGGTTGCCGTGTAGTTCTGGTCAGGATAGGCGCGGCCGCGCTGCGAAACAATCGTCTGCCCCTTGGCCAGCAGGTGATCGCACACGTCCACGGCCTGGCTCAACAGGCCGCCGGGGTTGCCCCGCAGGTCGAGCACAAGTCCCTTCAGATTGCCGAAGCCGTTAATGGCGTCTTCCATCTCCTGGCCGGTGGTTTCCTGGAACTGGGTGAGATGGATGTAGCCAACGCCGGGGCGGATCTCATAACTGAGGTCGACCGAGGGGTGAGGAATCTCGTCGCGCACAAGGTCAAAGACCAGGGGCTTGGCCTGGCCGTAGCGCATCATGGTGACCTGTACATGGGTGCCCTTGGGGCCCTTGAGCGCCTTGGCTACTTGGTCGCTGGTCCAACTGTCGGTGCTCTTGCCATCCACAGCCGCAATAATGTCGCCGGGATGAATGCCGGCGCGGAAAGAGGGTGTGTTCTCGTAAGGGGTGATGACGTAAACATGGTCGTGTCCACCCTTTTCGTCGCGCTGCTGCTGGATCACCATGCCAACGCCGTAGTAGTGGCCGCGCTGATCTTCACGCAGCCTTGCATAGGCCTTTGGGTCGTAGAAATGCGAGTGGGGATCGAGCGTCTGCAGCATGCCGGGAATTGCGCCGTCGTAGATTACATCGTCGGCGCGGTCGCCGGTAATGGGCTCGGCGTAATTCTGTTCGACCAGGGCGTAGACGTTGGTAAATGACTTCAGGCTGTCGCGGAGCTGGCTCTCATCTTGCGCGGACTGGGCGCCCACGCGGCGCTGCAGACGCGTGCCCACAACCGCACACACAGCGAAGAAAAGAACGACAGTGAAGAGGGCGCGGCGTGCGCTAGGACTCATATGCAAATCTAACCTCCGGACGGCAGGCGCATTTGAGCGCCCGGCTTGATGGTTTGCCCGGCTTTCCGTCTCGACCGGGGCCGAACGATCCCCTGGCCTAAGAAAAAATTAACCTTGCCATGGTCTCGGCAAGGTAACGGAAATTTGGAAGACCACCTCAGGAAACCAAGCAAGGCCGTCGACAGCTCAAGTATAGCACCGCCTCGTTTGACGCATTGAGCTGGGATTGGGGTAGCCAAATGGCAAAACAGGCCAGCCCTGATCCAGAAAACCGGGTTTAAATCGCGTTTGTGCTGCCCTGCCATTTACAATCACGTCTATGCATCAGGTGGATTTCTTTTCTGCCTCCTGCTCGTCTAAAAGTTGATCGCTCAAAATATGACCTTCAGATTCTTTCGCACTCCCGCGGCGTTCGTCTTTGGCACGGTGCTGCTCATGGGTTGGCTCCCGGGCCACGCACAGCAATACACGCCGGCAAGTCCTTATGGCGGCACGGTGGTTGAAGACATTGTTGCCCGTGTCAACAACCAGATCATCACCCAGAGTGACTACGACCACGCCCTGAGCGATATGGACCAGCAGTTGCACGAGCGCGGCGACACAATGCAGCAGATATCCGAGGCCCACAAGGAACTGCTGCGCAACCTCATCGACCAGCAGCTCTGGCTCTCAAAAGGCAAGGAACTGGGGATTACTGCCGACACCGAACTGGTGAAGAAGCTTGACGAGATCCGGAAGCAGTACAACCTGAGCTCGATTGAGGATCTCGAAAAGGCTGCCAAGGATCAGGGCTACTCGTTCGAAGATTTCAAGCAGAACATCCGCAACCAGATCATTACCCAGCAGGTGATGCGCCAGGAAGTTGGCGCGCGCATTCAGTTCACGCCGGGCGAGGCGCAGCGCTACTACGAGGCGCATAAGCAGGAATTTGCGCAGCCAGAGAGCGAGCGGCTGAGCGAGATTCTGATTGCGGCCAACGCCGACGATCCAGCCAAGGTGCAGGCGGCCAAGGCCAAGGCTGACGATATTGAGGCGCGGATGCACTCAGGCGGCGACTTCAGCCAGTTGGCGCGCAGTTTCAGCGATGGGCCGACGGCGAGCGCGGGCGGCGATTTGGGCCAGTACAAGCGCGGCCAGCTGGGCAGCGTTCTCGAAGACAAGACATTTCCGCTGAAGACGGGCGAGTACACCGAGCCAATCCTCACCAAGCAGGGCTATATCATCCTCAAGGTTGTGCAGCACACGGCTGGCGGTCCAGCGCCCTACAAGGATGTGCAGGAACAGGTGGAAGAGGCGCTCTATATGCAGCGTATGGAGCCGGCGATTCACGATTACCTGACCAAGATGCGCGACGAGGCGGCGATCTTCATCAAGCCCGGCTATACGGATACAGCCGCCACCCCGTCCGAGCTGCACCCCAGCATCACATTCAGCGCTTATGTGCCGCCCGCGCCGAAGAAGAAGGCCAAGGTTGAGCGGACACGTTTCCGCGAGAGCACGCATACCTTCAGGCAGAAGGGCGGGCAGGTTTCGGCTCCGTCTGAACCGGCAGCCGCTCCACCGGCGGACCAGGCAACGGCTACTGCGTCTACAACTGCCACGCCGGCGACCGCAACTAACGGCAAGAAGCAAAAACACAATAAGAACGACGAGACCGGAAGCCAGAAGCCGGGCAAGAAAGAGAAAATCCGCTTAGGCCAGGCTCCGCGAGAGACGCTGCCGACAGCAGCCAACAGCGCGACAACAGAGAATGCCGGTGCGCTGCCCCAGACCGCCGACAATACGCAGCAGCCTGTCAATCCGCTGGAACCCACGCGCCCGACGGTAAAGGGCCGCTTCAGCGATAAGGCCCGCATGCAGCACGGAAAGAAGAAGCAGAAGTTTGGGTCGCAGACCGACGATATGGCTCCTGCGCCGCCGACCGCCGGCGAAGTTGCCGATCAGCAGACGCAGTCGGCAGCGCTGGGCCTCGGTGGAAACACAACGCCGACCAAAAAGAAGAACAAGAAGACAGCGACCACTACCACCGAAAAGACCCGGCTGCAGCAGAAAAAGAAGGATGAGAATGCCGCTCCGCCTCCGCAACCGACGCCGTTGCCGCCGGTGTCCGGCGCGCCCGCTCCTGCGAGCCATCCCGTAGATCCGGCTCCAGCCCCAACCACTCAGACACAGCCGCAGCAATAGCGAGTCAGCAAAATTTCGGGCCCGGGATTCATTCCCGGGCCCGAACTGTTTTTGGCAACCTGAGCCGGTTGCGTTAATCTTCTCGGCAGAATGAAAGACATCTATATTGCCGACCTGGCCGCATTTGACGAAGGCAGAACCTTCGACAGCTTTTTTCTTGTGCTGTCGAAGCAGCAGCGCTCAACCAAAACTAACAAGCCGTATCTAAGCCTGATCCTGGGCGACAAGACCGGGCAAATTGAAGGGCGTGTGTGGGACCCCGCAGACCCGCGCATTGCGAAGGATTTCAATCAAGGCGATATCGTAAAAGTGCGCGGCACTGCGACACGCTTTGAAGAGCGAACGCAGACCAAGGTCGAACAGCTAAGACTGGCCGCGCCCAACGAGGTGGAAAAATCCGACTTACTGCCGGCAACCACATACGATGTCGGCCAGATGTGGGCGCAGCTTGAGGCGACCATCGACGGGTTCTCCAATCCCGATCTCAAGCGTCTGCTCAAGGCGCTGCTGGCCGATTCAGGCATAGCCCAGGCTTATCGCGAGGCGCCGGCCGCGCGGCAGCTTCATCATGCCTGGCTGGGAGGCTTGCTTGAACATGTAATCAGCCTGCTGGGGCTCGCCGAAAGCGTGGCCAAGCACTACGCCATGCTTGATCGCGACCTGCTGCTGACGGGCGTGATACTGCATGACATTGGCAAAATCCGCGAGCTTACGTGGGACGTTGGTTTCGATTACAGCGTGGAGGGCATTCTGCTGGGGCATATCCAGATGGGCGTTGACTTGGTCGAGAAAACTATAGCCAACCTGCCCGGTTTCCCCGAGCGGCTGCGGGCGCTGGTGGTGCACATGATTCTTTCGCACCACGGCAAGCTGGAGTTCGGCTCGCCCAAGCTGCCCATGATTCCCGAAGCGCTGGCGCTCAGCTTTGTTGACGATCTCGACGCCAAGATGCAGGCCATGAAGAGCGAGTTTGAGAAATGCGCTCGCGAAGGTCGGGCCGCCGACGAGCTGACAGGTAAGGTGTGGTCGCTGGATAACCGCCAGTTGCTAAGTACGAAAGGATGGCTCGCCGGATAAGGCCGATCGACAGTTAACTCAGGTGCTGCCGGCCGCATGCTACAATTCGTTCCGGTTTCAATGGGACATTCTGGAATAGGGATTTATTTCCGGCCGTCCCGTTGCGCCCAAAATTCCCCCCTCCCCCTCCGTTAGGAGAAAGCTCATGCCTGATACGACTGTCCTCGACAAAACAGGGAACCCCGCGCCCCTCGGCCTGATGGGTTTCGGAATGACCACCGTCCTGCTCAACCTGCACAACGCGGGATTCTTCCCGCTGGATACGATGATCCTGTCCATGGGAATTTTCTACGGCGGCATAGCGCAGGTGATCGCCGGAATCATGGAATGGAAAAAAGGCAACACGTTTGCCGCTACCGCATTCACCAGCTATGGAATGTTCTGGCTGTCGCTGGTGGTACTGGTAGCTCTTCCCAAGGCCGGACTGGGACTCACCGCTCCATCGGGATATTCGGTGCCCGCCTATCTGGCAATGTGGGGCGTGTTTACGCTGGTGCTGTTCTTCGGCACGCTGCGGTTGAATCGCGCGCTGCAGGTTGTGTTTGGGTCGCTGACCATCTTGTTCTTCATGCTGGCAACTGGTGACGCCGTAGGCAGCGCGGCAATCGGAAAAGCCGCCGGATGGGTTGGTCTATTCTGCGGGGCGTCAGCCATGTACACCGGCCTGGCGCAGGTTTTGGCAGAGGTGTATGGAAGAACCATCTGGCCGCTCGGACCTGTCGCGCGCAGTTAGTCTCGGCAATTCAACGGGTCTATGTGGCCGAGGACTGCCGTGGCCGTCTTGATGCGCGGGATGTTGTCATTGGGCTGACGAAGTAATCTGCCAAAGAGCATGTACGACGGTGCAGAGTCTTGAAGTCCAGAGCATTTAAATCTATTGATCAGCCGCTCGTTAAGCAGGAGATTGTGGAGCGCATCGCCTTGCTGCGTCCCGATCTTGAGCCCCGCTGGGGCAGGATGAATGCGCGCCAGACTGTCTGCCACCTGAACGACGCCTTCCTGGCCACGATGGGCGAGAAGGCGGTTCCGATCGATCCCCATTTTCGCTGGCGCGGGCTGATCAAATGGTGCGCACTTTACATACCCACAAATTGGCCCCCCGGGTTCCCAACCCGGCCGGAGATTGACCAGGAGTTCGGTGGCACTCGGCCCGGAGATTTCGAGGCCGACCGGCAAACTCTCTTGTCGCTGGTTGAGAGGTTCACCAGGCAACCAAGAGAATTCGAATTCAAGCCGCATCCGACGTTCCTCGAAATGACCGAGTGGCAGTGGATGCGATGGGGCTACCTGCACACCGATCATCACTTGAGGCAGTTTGGAGTTTGAGTGGGCATGCCCTCAGGGGCCAGTCTCGCAGTTGATTGAAGCGGCGCGAATTTCGGATGCGAATGGCGAGACAACTGCGCTAGAATTGCGCTACTCCAATGATGCGAAATTTGCTCTGTCTTTTATTTTTGGCCGGGATTCTCTCGCGGTCCGCCGCCGGAGCGCCGGAACAGTGGGTGCAGATCACAAGCGACCACTTTACGCTGATTACCGACGCGAGTGAAAAAGATGGCCGGCACACCCTCGACCAATTCGAGCGGATGCGGTGGGTCTTCGGAAAGTTCTTTCCCAACCTCAATCCCGAATCTGCGATTCCCATTACCGTGATTGCCGTGAAAAACGGCAAAGGCTTTGAGGCGTTGCTGCCTCAGGACAGGATGGGAAAAGGCCAATTGCAGCTGGCGGGTTTTGATAAGAACTACATTTTGCTGCGCCTTGGGGCAAATGAGGAGCACCCATATGCCACGGTTTACCACGAGTACACGCACCAGCAGATTGCCGCGGGGCATATCTTTCTTCCGATCTGGCTCAACGAAGGCATGGCCGAGTTCATGCAGAACACCGAGTTCAGAGATAAAGACGTGGTGGTGGGTGAGGCAAGCCCCGATAACCTGCAGTATCTGCGCCAGACCAGTCTGATTCCGCTGCCCGTGCTTTTCAAAGTGGATGCGGGCTCGCCTTATTACCACGAAGAGCAAAAGGGGTCGGTGTTTTATGCGGAGTCGTGGGCGCTGACTCACTATTTGATGATTAACGACCATGCAACGCACAATGCCCGGATCGGAACGTATGCACGCCTGGTGGGTAACGGTGCTGATCCGGTAGTGGCGGCGCAGCAGGCCTTCGGCGACCTCAAGCAGCTTCAGAGCGTGCTGCAGGCCTACATCGACCACGGACAGTACCAGGCTCTTGCGCTGCCGAGCGCGACGGCTCCCATTAACGAGACTAACTTCAAGGCGCGGGTCCTATCGCCGGCCGACGCTGAAGCAGCACAGGCTGACCTGATGGCATACAACCAGCGCACCGACGATGCTCGCGCATTAGACGATACGGTACTTAAACAAGATCCGAACAACATCCAGGCCCACGAGACCTTGGGGTTTCTTGCCAACCGCGCGGGACAGTCGAGTGAAGCGCACAAGTGGTATGGCGAAGCCATCAAACTTGGCTCGCAGAACTTTCTCGACTACTTCTATTGCGCCAATTTCGCAATGGGTACTGATTACGACGAGGCTGAAACAGAATTTCGCGCGGCAATTCGCCTGAACCCGGGTTTCGCACCGCCCTACGACCGGCTTGCCTCACTGCTAGCCAGGGGGCGAAATCACCTGGATGAGGCACATCTGCTCAATGTACAGGCCATCCAACTCGAACCTGACAACATTCCTTTTCGTATCAATGCGGCCTATGTGCTCGACGGGATGGGACGCAACAATGACGCGATAAATGTACTGAAGGGCGCAACCCAGGTGGCGCGAAACGAGCGCGATGCGGCCGAAATTCAATCGGCGATGCAAATGGTTGAACAGAATCAGCAGCGACGTACCCAGATGGTTGAGGCTGAGCGCCAGCAACAAGAGGCTGCAACGGCCTCACCCAGCCAAACGGTTATTGTGAATCAGGCAGTTGCGTCCACTATTCCCAAGCGTCCGACTCTGCCGGTCGACGGCCCGCGACTCACCGCCGGAGGCATCATCCACGACGTGAAGTGCAGCTACCCGAGCGTGATTGAGCTCAGTGTCGTGGCGCAGGATGGGAAAAAGGTCGCGCTCTACAACAACGACTTCAGCAAGATTGATTTGAGCGCTGCCGCGAACGTAAAGGTGGCGGAAACTGTGTACCCATGCTCCGACTTCGCCGGGAAAACGGTGCGCGCACAGTATGTGAAAGGCCAGGGCGAGGATGTAGATGGGCAGATTGTGGCGGTTGAGCTGATGAAGTGATCGGCTCGATTCTGAGGCCTCGCGGCGCTAACTCAGGAACCACTCCCACTGCGCCTCGGTCAGCGGCACGACCGAGAGTCGGCCGATTTTGATCAGCGGCGAATCAGCGAATAGTTTTTGAGTCTTGATGGTATCGAGGGTCTTTGGTGTTTTTAGCCGTTTGCCCACCTTCACGCTCACAATCGGCACCTTGGGATCGCTCGCGTCGACACGGGTGACCGTGCCGGTTCCGACAGCAGTCCGTTCGTCGCCGGTATGGTAGAAGATCCACTTGGTTCCGGCCTTCATACCACGCAGGTGCATCACGGCTGTGGGGTTGGTAACGCCGTCCCACACGGTTTCTTTGTCGCGCAGAAAGTCGTCGAAGCTGTAAACGGTGGGCTCGGTCTTGAAGAGGAAGTAGGGCATGATCGTGTACGGTGCTCGGTGTTCGGTCGTCAACTGCTGTCAGTAGAGCTGGCAGCGAGAGCATCTCGCAAGCAGGATACACTGCCGCAAGTGGCAGAGGGGGCAAGTCGCAAAAAAGTAGCCCATCCAGCCCCAATTTTTGGGATGCCGGGCCTTTCCGTTCCGTGCTAGGCTTTTCGGATATGGAGCAGCAGGCGCCCAAAATCCTGATTGAGCAGGGCCGCAAGGCGCGACAGGAGCGTCGCCTCGAAGACGCACGCAGCCTGTTTAAAGAAGCGCTGAAAGAGTGCTGCAGCGACGATGACCCGCGGCTGGAGGCGGAGCTTCACTCGGAGCTGGCATACGTGGAGCGCGCCCTGCACGATGAGCAATCTGCGGAGGCGGACTATCGCCGGGCGGCCGAGATCTTCCGGACCCTCCACGACCCGTATCGGACAGCTCATAACATGCGGCATCTGGCCGACATTTTGCGTGAGACGGGCAGGTCGCCTGAAGCCGCCCCGTATTATTCCGAATCGATTGAGTTTTTCAGAAAGAGCGGAGAGTATCCACTGCAGCTTGCCAATGCCCTTCGCGGCCTGGCGCTCATGCAGGGCGATTTGAAAGATTTCTCTGGCTCGCTTCAATCCTGGGCGGAGGCCAAGGCGCTTTACCAGATGGCAAGCGTGGATGCAGGAGTGGCCGAAAGCCGCAAGCGAATTGACGACTTGATGGCGAATCGTTGAGCCATAAACCCCGCCAACCCCACTAACTCCGCTTGTCCCGCTTGGAGCACCATTTACAATCAGTAACATATGATCCGTTTTTCGAGCGCTGGCGAATCCCATGGCGAGGCACTGATTGCCCTGATCTCAGGCCTGCCCGCAGGAGTGCCCATTGACCTGGAATTTGTGAACCGCGAACTGTGGCGGCGGCAACAAGGCTACGGGCGCGGTGGGCGCATGAAGATTGAGACCGACAAGGCGCATATCCTGTCGGGAGTGCGGCACGGCAAGACCATCGGCTCGCCAATCGCAATCGAAATCGAAAACCGCGACTGGAAGAACTGGGAGGGGAAGCTCCCGGTTGAGGCGGGCGATCCCGCCAAGCACCAGGCCGTTGCGTCGCCGCGGCCCGGCCATGCCGATCTGGCTGGAGCGCTTAAATATAACTTCCCCGATGCGCGATATGTGCTTGAACGCGCCTCGGCCCGCGAGACCACCTCGCGCGTGGCTGCCGGCGCCATGGCCAAGCTGATGCTGCGCACACTGGGAATCGAAGTGCAGAGCCACGTGATCCGCGTAGGCCGCGTGCAATTGGAGCGCCCTGCTGAGTGGGATGAGATTGCCGCATTGGCCGCAAAGGACGAGGTAATGCTGGCGTGTGTTGATGCCGACACCGAAGCGCGGATGAAAGAAGAAGTGGAAGAGGCGGCGCGCACTGGCGACACAGTGAATGGCGTGTTTGAGGTGGTGGCGCACAATGTGCCCGCGGGGTTGGGCACCTATGCCACCTGGGACGAGCGGCTGGACGGGCTGCTGGCGTGGGCGGTGATGAGCCTGCAGGCGGTGAAGGCGGTCGAGATTGGGCGCGGCGTAATTGCGGCAGAATCGTTCGGTTCCAAGGTGCACGACCCGATTCATTACGATGCTGAGAATCATGGAAGGCCCACGCGTTTTACCCGCCCCCACAACAACGCAGGCGGAATTGAGGGCGGCGTTTCAAATGGCGAAGACCTGGTCGTGCGCGGATATTTGAAGCCGATTTCGACGCTACGAAAACCGCTGGAGTCAGTCAGATTTGACACGCGCGAGGCCACCAGCGCAAGTTATGAGCGCAGCGATATTTGCGTGGTTCCTGCTGGCGGCGTCGCGGCCGAGGCCATGGTGGCCATTACTCTGGCAAGTGTGGCCGCGCAAAAGTTTGGCGGTGATTCGGTGCTTGAAATGAAGCGCAACTTCGACCAGTACATCGAACAGATAAAGAGGTTTTAGCAAGCGAATACAGCGAGCCGGCGAGCGCGCAAGCCGGCCGAAGACCATAACGAGAGTTCAACGATGATTTTGAAGATTGTAAAGTATCCCGAGCCCGTGCTTTCCCAGCCCGGCGAACCGGTAAACGAATTCAACGACGAGCTGCGCAAGTTGGCGGCCGACATGTTTGAGACCATGTACAAGGCGCAGGGCATCGGGCTGGCTGCGCCACAGGTGGGCGTTTCAAAGCGCGTCACGGTGATTGACCTGAGCATGGGCAAGGAACCGAAAGACAAGCTGGTGCTGGTGAATCCCGAGATTATTGTGAGCGAAGGCAAACAGTACCAGGAAGAAGGCTGCCTGAGCTTTCCTGAAATTCGCGAGAAGGTGCAGCGCGCCGCCAAGGTGCGCATTCGCGCGCAGGATGAGAACGGAAAGTGGTTCGAGATGGACGGCGACGAACTACTGGCGCGTGCCTTTCAACACGAGATCGACCATCTCGATGGCGTTTTGTTCCTCTTCAGAATGAGCCCGTTGAAACGCAACCTGAACCTGCGCAAGATTCGCAAAATGCAAGCTGATGGCTCGTGGTAGCCACGCCAATGACAAGCGTAGCGGCGACATTGAAACTGGTATTCTGCGGGACGCCGCAGTTTGCCGTGCCCACGCTTCAGGCGCTGATCGCAGCCGGGCATCACGTGGAACTGGTGGTGTCGCAACCCGATCGGCCTGTAGGCCGCGCTGCAGAAATTCATCCTACGCCGATAAAGCAGGCGGCAATGGCTGCGGGCATTCTCGTAACGCAACCTGAAAAGATCAAGTCGAATTCGGAGTTCCGCACGCAGCTTGAGACCAGTTCGCCGGATGCGATTGTAGTGGTTGCATACGGGCGCATCATTCCGCCGTGGATGCTGGCGCTGCCGCGGCTTGGCTGCATCAATCTGCATGGATCGCTGCTGCCTAAATATCGTGGCGCAGCGCCGATCCAATGTAGTGTCGCAAATGGCGATGCGTTCACTGGCAACACCACCATGCTGCTTGAAGAGGGACTTGATACCGGGCCGATTCTGATGCAGCAGACACACGAAATCGGACCGGATGCGACATCGGTAGAGCTGTTTGAGACGCTGGCGCACGCCGGCGCGCCGCTGGTAGTTGAGACGCTCGCCGGACTTGCAGCAGGAACGATTATGCCGCGCCCGCAAAACCACGAGCTTGCAACATTCGCTCCGTTGCTCGACCGCGAAGATGGCCGCATGGATTTCAAGGGGCGCAGTGCCCATGAGCTTTACAATCGCTGGCGGGGATTTCAGCCGTGGCCCGGCGCGTTTACTTCTCTGCATGGAAAAAAGCTGATTGTGCATCGCATGGCGTTGGCGCCTGAGGCTCCGAACGGTGCGGCAGAAGCTCAGCCGGGCACGATTCATGTTGCTGATGGCCGGTTGTTCGCCGCTTGTGCCGACGGCACATGGCTCGAGTTCATTGAAGTGCAGCTCGAAGGCAAGAAACGCATGGCGGCGGCGGAGTTTTTGCGCGGCAACTCGCTGGCCGCGTCTGCGCGGTTAGGTTAGCCGTGGCTCGAGTCATCCCAGCGCGCGAGGCGGCATTCAAAATCCTGCTGGCCGTGGAGCGCGGCAAAGTACATGCGGATGACTTATTGCGCGGGCCGACGGTAAACGCACTCGCACAGGCTGACCGCAACCTTGCCACAACGCTGGTGTTGGGCGTGCTGCGTTGGCAACTCCGACTCGACGCGAAGATCCGTGAGTTCCTTACCAAGCCAAATGCGAAACTCGACGTAGAAGATTTAATCGTCCTGCGCATGGGCGCATTTCAATTGCTGCATCTCGATCGAATTCCTGCGCATGCCGCGATTGGCGAAAGTGTTGAACTGGCCAAGCAAGCGGGTCATCGCTTTGCCGCGGGAATGGTGAACGCCGTGTTGCGCAAGCTGGCAAAAGAGAGCAGCAACGCACACGATTTGACCGACGAAGATTGTGAACAGGCACATCCGGCGTGGCTCGTTGCGCGCTGGAATGCGATTTACGGCGAAGATGCCACCCGCGCGATTTGCCGCCATGGGCAGCAGCAGCCAGAGCTGTCTGTGCGCCTCGCCGATGCGAATGCCGGGCGCGAATTGATTGAAGCAGGCATCACGCTTGCGCCGGGACAATTGCTTGCCGATGCCCGAACACTAACTTCCGGTGACGTGGCCGCGACCGAAACTTTTCGCAGCGGACGCGTGCGAATCCAGGATGACGGCTCGCAGTTGATAGCGGAGATTGCGGCTTCTGCGGGTCTCGCCCAAAAAGTAGAAAACATCATTGATGCGTGTGCGGCGCCGGGAGGCAAGACCATGATCCTCGCGGAGCGTAATCCTGAAGCGCGCATCATGGCATGCGAATCGAGCGAGCCGCGGTTGGCTGCGTTGCGAGCGCGCGTAGCTGCATTCGGCGATCGTATCGAGTGCAGGCTGGCCGATGCGGCGGCGCTCAACGAGACTGCGAAATGCGACCTCGCCCTGGTTGACGCGCCGTGCAGCGGAACAGGCACACTCGGGCGCAATCCCGAGATTCGTCATCGTTTGAAAGTTGAAGACCTGCCGCGTCACGCCGATCGGCAGAAGGCGATTTTGCGGGCTACTGTCACGGCCGTTCGGCCGGGCGGGCGCGTTGTCTATTCGACGTGCTCGCTGGAACCGGAAGAGAATGAACAAGTGATCGAAGCAGCGCTTGCGGAGACCCCGGGCCTTCGGCGAATCCCACTCGACGGCATGATCGATACGTTGCGGGATACGGATATTCTGACCGGGGAAGGCGTGGAACGGATGCTGAGGTGCGTTACAGCCGAGGGCGCGTTGCGGCTGATTCCAGGCGCACTGGGCACGGATGGTTTCTTCGTCGCTATGCTCGAAAAACCAAATTAAAGCGAGGGTTTGTTCGACCGACGGCACGCGTTCAGTGCTATTCAGGTCCGAGCCTTAGTGACCCGTAATCACGGCCAAGCATGGCGCAGAGCGCTTCCACAACCAGCTCATGATCTTCGCGCTGAGTAAGGCCTGTAACAGTAACCGCGCCAATGATTCCGGCATTTTCAACATTGAGTGGGAACGAGCCGCCGTGCGCTGCGTATTCCGCAACCGGCAGGCCGTAGCGCTCAGGCAGCGTGGTGTTCTTGAGCGCAAGTGCCAGGCCGAATCCGTAGGAACTGCGATGGAAGCGCGCGACGACGTTGCCCTTTTTGCGAATCCACTCGGGACTGTCGGGCGTTGTGCCGTCGAAAGCAAAATAAAGGAGCGGCTGTCCGAAGCGGCTTACGTCCACCGCGATGGTGTGGCCGCGTTCTTCGCTCATAGTTTTAATGCGCGTACCCAGATCCCAGGCAACGCGAGAATCGAGCCGAGGCAAATGTAGTTCTCGCTCCTGCTGCGCAATGCGCTCAACGTCTTCATTCACTCCCATAAATTGCCTCATCTCTGTCGCGCCAGGCATTGCGCCAGCTTCCTGGCCCAGCTTTCTATTCCCTATTCCCTAGTCCCTGCTCTTTTCACTTCGCTACTGTGAGCGTGACCGTCGTATCATGGTCGACGCGAGAACCTGCAGCAGGCGACTGCGACATCACCGATCCCGGCACCACGGGAACACTGGGCGGCGCGGCGCCGTTGCCAACATCGGGTACGTTCACGTCAACGAATTTGAACGGCGCAGTTTTAATGTCCGCTTGTGTCAGCGCACCCTGCGCGCCGATTGCGCGCCAACCGGTCATATCGGGCATTACATAGCCGTCTGGCGTATCGGCGCCGGGCGCGGCCACCAGCAAATTGACCGTGGGCTGCGCAATGTCTTGCGCGTGCGCCGGAGGATCCTGTGCAATGACCGATCCTTCTGAGGCTGAAGCGAAGGGAATCCGGGCCGTTACACCCAATTCAAGGCCCGCGCGGCGCAGCTCGAGATCGGCTACGCGTTCGGCCGAGCCAACGGCATCTGGCACATCGACTTTCTGCGGACCCAGGCTCTCTGCCACGCGCACGTTCCACTCCCGGCGCACCACGGTGCCTGCGTCGGGCGACTGGGTAAGGATGTGGCCGGCAGCAACGTCAGAGGAATAATAGCGATTGTCGACGTCGAGATTAAGGCCCAGGCCCGATGTTTCGCTACGCGCGTCGGTCACCGTCATGCCCTTGAGCGAGGGAACGTCAACCTCAGCGCCGTGAATGGCAAAGTGCATGGTGATGATGGCAGCCATGAGCGCCACAAACACCAGCAGCATCAGCAGTGAGCCGACCTGGAAGAAGTTCTTAATGGATTGGCTGGTCATGAATGCGTCGCAACCGCGTACGTCAGGCTGCCTTACCTCGTATTATCTGTCAACGGCTCGGGATGAATCGTCACCCGGTACACTTCAGGGCACTCCAGCTTGAAGCGGTCTTCGAGCCCGGTGATGATCTCATGCACGTGGTGCATGGGCAACTCGTCGGGAAGTGAGCAGTGGCAGGTAACGGCAATGTGCTCACCAGTGCGCGCTACCACGATGTCGTGCACGTCGGTAATCTCAGGGAATGCAGAGGCTGCTGAGCGCAGGGCGACCTCAATGCGCCGGTCTTCAACCACCACTTCGCCCGGCTGTTCGATGGTTGCCGGCTCGCTCTCGATGTGCGTAAGCACAGCGTCGATCTCAGGCACTTCGCGCAGGATCTCCGCTTCGAGTACGGTGACAAATTCGTGCGCCTCGCGCAGTCGCGTATTCTCTTCAATCTCAACATGCAGCTCGACGCGCAGCCGCCCCTGGTGCGTCTGGATGCTAAGCTCGTGCACTGAAACGTTGTTGCGCGCTGCCACGGCGCGAACGCGATCAAAGATGCTCTCGGCGCGGGTTTGGTGAGGCACGGTGTGGATGACTACGTCGGCCTGCGGAAGAACGCGCTGCACGGCAGCCGTGGCTTCCTGAACCACCTGTCCAGTGTGCTCAAAAGTAAAACGGCGGGGCAGTGCAAGCGTGAGATCGGCAAAGTAGTTGGCGCCGGCGCGACGAACTCGCGCCTGCTCCACAGCCAGCACGCCTGGAACGAGCCCAACTTCCTGGATCAATTGTTTACGCGTCTCAGCTGGCACTTCGTCCACCAGCACGGCCGCCGCTTCCTGGCCGAGACGCAGCGTCATGCGAAGAATCAGGATTGAGACAACGATGGCGGAAACCGGGTCAGCGTAGCGCAGCCACGCTATGCCGTAGTGCGTGCCAATCCAGTTAACTCCCAGCCCGGCAAGCACAGCCAACGTCGCCCACATATCCGAAGCGAAATGGAACGCGTCGGTCGCGAGAGCCGGAGAGCCGGTTTTTTCCGCCACTTCGCGCAACTCGCGCGAGCGCCAATAGTCCACCGCAATTGACAGGAGCAGCACCAGCACCGGCCAAAGCGAGTGGCGCACTGAGACCGCATGAACAAAGATGCGCTGAACCGCTTCCCACACAATCCACGCGCATGAGATGCCCATGAGAGTAGCTTCGGCAAATGCGGATAAATTCTCGATCTTGCCATGACCGTATGGGTGGTCTTCATCGGCTGGCTTGTCGCTTACGTTGACTGAGAAGAACGTGAGCGCGGCCCCGACAAGATCGAGGCCGGAGTGCACGGCGTCTGAGATTACGCCAAGCGATCCTGACAGCACGCCTGCGCCAAGTTTGAACACGGTCATGGCCCCGGCAGCGCTCATGCTGAGCAATGCGACGTGACGCTTCTGGGCCGAGAGCGCGGCGATCGTGGCCGACTGCGTGGCCGAAGCCGCCGCGCCGGAGCTGGTAGAACCGGATTCAGGCGTGCTCGGGGCAGCGGTTGGCATGGCCAGATTAGATTACAGTTGGCCGCGTGGCCGTGTACAACCCCGCGATGCCAAACGTGTAGGGCTGCCACGCTGAATCGGCGTAGCCTGCGGTACGCATCATGGCCAGCAACTGGGGCGGAGGAGGAAAGTTGCCGACCGAAGTGGGCAAATAGTTATAAGGTCCATTGGAGTTTCCGGATACAGGGCCGCAAATCAACCGCCCGATGGTGGGCAACACGTGGCGAAAGTACACGGCGTACGCCTTGCCAATCAGGCCGCCCGGCTCGCTGAATTCGAGAATGCCCAACTGGCCTCCAGGTTTGAGCACACGAAAGAACTCGTTGAGGCCGGCTTGGTAGTTAGCCAGGTTGCGAAATCCAAAGGCCGTAACGATAAGGTCGAGTGATTGGTCGCGCAGTGGGAGATGCAGCGCGTCGGCTTCGAGAGGTATGGCGAAAGGCGTGCTTGGCACAAGGCCATCACGGCCGGGCCCGAATTTGGCAGCGCCGCGGGCGAGCATGTTGCGTGAGAAATCTGCAGCGATGATCGGCTCCGCGCCCTTTGGCCTGCGCTTGAGCAGAGCCATGGTCATGTCGCCGGTGCCGCAGCAAATGTCGAGCACCTGGGCATCGGGACGCGCTAACACTGCGTTGAAGCGGCGTGCGGCTCGCCACCACCACAGCCGGTCGACATTGGCCGACAGCACGTGATTGAGCAGGTCGTAGCGTGGTGCGATTGAGTCAAACATCTGCTGCACAGCGCGCGCCGCGCCCGCTTCGTCCACTGCTCCCGCGGGTTTGGCGCCGGTTGACGGCATCGTGCTTTGCCTCGCTTCCACAAGCCCTGCTTCTATGTTAGCGGGCCGCGATCATTTTGCCTGTGCCGGCGCGGCGTAGATTGTCGCATTGCCGCCAATCGTCGAATCGACCAATGGCTTGGTGATGATATCGGACCACGGCTTGCCAGGATGCCGTGCCGCCCAGAATTCCGTCCATGCCGGCGGCTTTTTATCACTGAAAAGCGAGAATGTTTGCGGCTCGGATGCATACTGCTTCACCAGGTTGAGGTCAGCCGAGGCGCGCACCAGAAAATCGACAGCGTTGCCGATGGTATGGCCATTTACACGCAGGCTGTAAAGGTCGAGGCCCTGTCGCGTAGCCAGCTCGGCAATCATCACCAGCGGCGTAAGCGCGAAGCTCTGATAGTGAAGCGCGTTTTCATGGCGCGCCATCTCGAGCGGTAGCGAGCCGTCCGCGTTCATTTGCCCGATCGCGCGCACATACTGCGCGAGGCCGCGGCGATAGAGCTTGTCGTCGCTGGTGAGAATGCCGACCGATGTGGCGCAAAGGGCGCGCCAATAGGCGTGATTGTTCTCGTGAGCGGTATCGTCGGGATGCGGATCCTGGTCAAACATGTACTCCGTCACCTTATGCATCCACTTCAGAATTGCCGCCCGCTGCGCAGCCGGAATGGCTGGGTCAGTCTGGACCACCGACCACGCCAGCGAGACGGAGCTGAGCGTCCACTCCACCTGGTACCAGGCCTGGCTGCTTTCTTTGTAGCTGTAATCCAGCAGGGTATTGGCAGCCGCCCATTGCCCCAGCAGGTTGGCCACGCAAACGGCTTCAGCAGGGTCTCCGTCAGCCACGTAACGGCCTGCGCCGTTGCTCACTGCCTGCTCAAACTTCAGGTACACGGCCGTCACTTTCGCCTCCTCAGGATTGATGGGGCCGTAGCTGCCGCTCAGGTAGTGGTGCGGAATGATCATGCGGCCGGCGGGTGGCGCGGGTTGCTCTGAATTGACACAGCTATTCTTCCAACTGATGGCCTCTATTACGCGCGGCGTTGAAGCGTGAGCTAGTTCAGCGCGTCGGGCTTGGACGTTAAGGAAAGAAGCGGAAGGATCGGCGATGTGGGCTTTGGCGAAGGGGTCTTTCTCGGCCATTGAAAGCGATACACCGAAAGCCAGCGCGAAGACGGCGACAAATGAGCGGAAGCGCATCTATTTTCCTTTACGGCCGTCCGACTGCCATTCGAAAGCCAGCTATCTTTTCCACCGGAGCGCTGGGTATTACTCTTTGCTTCGAACGGCTTTTTCAGCGGCGCGAAGGACCTTCACGTCAAGTAAATCCTGCTCCCGGCCGCTGGCAAGCTTGTTTCGGATCAAGTCTTCTCTCGAGATGATCGCCGCAGAAATCTCGCCGTCGATCGTTCCCTGCACACGATGCGCCCATGCCTCTTCGAAGGTGATCCCATCAATGGACTGCAAAACGTCAATCCGATTCGGAGGTTGACCTATCTGAAATGTTGTTCCATCCACGAAGTTTGCAGGAGTCATGTCTTGAATCGGCGCACCAAACTGTGCCAGCGCTCGAAATACCGCTTTGGCATTTTCGGGTTCTGAACGTATGAATAAATCGAGGTCTTTCGTCGTGCGTGGCTCGGAATAGACACTGAATGCGTGTCCACCGATGATGAGGTAATCGGCCCCATTCGCGTTAAGAAAGCGAAGCAGATCCTTGAAGTCTTTGGTCATCATTGGACGATGCTCCCCTAAAATCCCTGGCGAATGCGTACGCTGATTCACTTAATTCGCAAACAGCAAGCAGGCGCTCACCAATTGGTCGGCTTTGCCAATATCGATAAGTTTCAGCCTGCTGCTCTTCCAGATCCGTAACCCGGCGAAGTGTCTTATCCATGGCTGTGCTCCGGTCTGCTGTTTTACTGAATCAGTGTCCCCTGCGGATCCTCGTCCTTGCCGTTCAACTCTTCAGGCGGAATGATAACCGCCGCGGCCACCTTGTCGGCTTCCTCCAGGCTAAGCAGGCGCACGCCCTGCGTGGCGCGGCCCGCGGCGCGGATAGTCTTGGTATCGCAACGGATGATCTTGCCGAACTGGCTGATGACCATCAGCTCGCTGGTTTCGTCGACAAGAAGAATCGATGCCGTCTTGCCCACTTTGGCCGTGGCCTTCAGGTTGGTAACGCCCTGCGCTCCGCGCGAGGTCAGGCGGTACTCGTCAACGTCGGTGCGCTTGCCAAAGCCATTCTCAGTAACGGTGAGGATAAGCTGCTGGGTAACGCAAAGCTTATCGTCGAGCGCCTTAATGGCCTTCCACGCGTCATTGAGTTCTTTTTCAGCCGCGCTCACGACACTGGCGTCAACCAGCTTGTTGCGATAGTCCTCGCGGGCTTTGGTGAGTGCTGCTTCGGCGTCGGAATATGCATCGCGAAGTGCTGCGAGCTTGACGGTAAGTCCAAGCTTCTCGGCGCACTCATCGCGTTCCTTGTCGCGCATGGCATCGGAACTGGTAATTGCCGCGCCAATCACATAGTCGCCCTTTTTCAGCGAGATGCCGCGGTTGCCTGCGGCATTGCGTCCCATGGGGCGCAGGCCCACGCCGTTGCGCTCGGGGTCGTACTCTTCTTCGAAGCGAATGGCCATGCCGTCGCGCGTAGCCAGGAAGACGGTCTGCTTGCCATTGGTAAGGTCGGCCGATACCAGGTCGTCCTCTTTGTCGATGGCGATGGCAATAATTCCGCGCGCCATTACATTCGAGAAATCCTTGAGCGGAGTCTTCTTCACGGTGCCGTTGCGCGTTGCAAAGAAAACGTATTTGTCTTCAACTTCAAGATCGCGCACGGGCAAAATAGCTTTCACATTCTCGCCAGGCTGCAGGTCGAGCAGGCTCTGCATGCTCTTGCCCTTACCCGCCGCGCCCACGTCAGGAATCTCGTAGACCTTGAGCCAGTACACGCGACCCGTGTTAGTGAAGCACAAGAGATAAGCGTGCGTGGAGTCCACAATGAGCTGCGAGACAAAATCTTCCTCGCGCGTCTTCATGCCCATGCGTCCCGAACCGCCGCGGCGCTGCGAGCGATAGGTGCTTATGGGCGTGCGCTTCAGGTAGCCCTGGTGCGAAACCGTCACAGCCACCTGCTCATCGGCGATCAGATCTTCAAGCTGCAGCTCAGCGCTTTCGTCAATGATTTCGGTGCGGCGCTTGTCGCCGTACTTGTCGCGAACTTCTTCAAGTTCCTTGATGATCACGCTGCGCAGCTTGGCGTCGCTGGCCAGGATGGATTCGTACTCGGCGATCTTGTCGCGGATTACCTTTAGTTCAGACAGAATCTCGTCGACCGAAAGCTGGGTGAGGCGATAGAGCTGCAACTCGAGAATGGCATCGATCTGGCGCAGTGTGAGACCGCGTTCTTCGCTCGGCAAACGCTCGCGGCCAAGGTTGACAACGATGTCGGTACCTTTGCCCCACGCATAAAGGTTCTCGCGGGCATCGGCGCGCGATTGCGATCCGCGGATGATGCGGATGACAGCATCGAGATTGTCGAGGGCGATCTTGTAGCCTTCGAGTACATGCTCACGCTCGCGGGCCTTGCGCAGCAGGTAAACGGTGCGGCGCTGCACCACGTCGACACGGTGATCGATGAACACGCGAATCGCCGCGTCAAGACCCAGTTCGCGCGGCTGGCCGTTGACCACCGCGAGAAAGATCATTGAGAAGCTTTCCTGCATCTGCGTGTGCTTGTAAAGCTGGTTCAGCACAATCTCAGGCTGCGCGCCACGCTTGAGCTCAATCACAATGCGCATGCCATCGCGGTCGCTCTCATCGCGCACGTCGCTTATGTCGTCAACAATTTTTTCGGTCACCAGTTCAGCGATGCGCTCAATCAGTTTCGACTTGTTCACCTGGTAGGGGATCTCGGTGACAATCAGCGCCAGTTTTTCCTTGGTTACGTTTTCCTGCGCCACGCGCGCGCGCATCATGAATCGGCCGCGGCCGGTGCGATAGGTCTCCGCTAGGTTGCCGCGTCCGTAAAGCACGCCGGCCGTGGGAAAGTCGGGCCCGTGTACGTGCTTAAGCACCTCGGCAATGCCTGCGCTCGGGTTGTTGACCAGCGCAATGGTGGCGTTCACAACCTCAGTGAGATTATGCGGTGGGATATTGGTGGCCATGCCGACAGCAATGCCGCTTGAGCCATTCACAATGAGATTTGGGATGCGCGAAGGCAGCACCGTTGGTTCAAAAGTGGACTCGTCGTAGTTGGGAACCATGTCCACGGTTTCCATCTCAATGTCGGCAAGCAGTTCGCCGGCAATGCGCTCCATGCGGCACTCGGTGTAACGCATGGCCGCGGGCGGGTCGCCATCGACGGAACCGAAGTTACCCTGGCCATCAACAAGCGGGTAACGCAGCGAAAAGGGTTGCGCCATGCGAACCAGCGTGTCGTAAATGGCAGAGTCGCCGTGGGGGTGGTAGACGCCCATGGCCTGTCCCACTACCTTGGCGCACTTGGTGTACTTTTTGTTGTGCTCCAGGCCCATCTCGCTCATGGTGTAGAGCACACGGCGATGCACGGGCTTCAGCCCGTCACGCGCATCGGGCAAAGCGCGGCCGATGATGACGCTCATCGAGTAATCGAGGTACGAGCGCTTCATCTCATCTTCAATGTTGATGGGGATGAGATTCGAGGTGTTTGCCGGGGGCTTCCCGCCATCGAGAGGGAGCTGTGGGTTCTGATCGTCTGCCATAGAATTTTCGCCCGCGGAAAGGCTCGATAAAGGGTCCGGAAGATGCGGGGCCGGGTCCGCTCGGCTACAGCCCTATTTTACGCGCTGGAGAGGCGCTTTAGCAAGGTTCAGAGTGAGAAACAAGTCCTTATTTTGCTTTAAGTTACACTCAGGAATGTGCTGCCCCTGCCAAGCCGGCGGCAGTTCAGGCAGCACGCCTCGCGCCGCCCTTGGATTTTGGCCCTTTGCCAACCTTCTTTTTGGCAGTTTTCTCGTCGTTATTTTCGCCCAATCCAGACAAAACCACGGGCAAACGGTCCGGCAGTTCGACCACCAGTTTGAGCTTGCCGCCAACACCTTCCACGTAGCTCCGCAGCGTGGAGATGTAAAGGTCCGTGCGCTTCTCGATCCGCGACACGCCTTCTTGCCCGATCTTGAGCTTCTTTGAAAGCTTTGCCTGGGTGAGTTTGCGCAAACGGCGCACCTCGCGCAGGTTGAGTTCTTCGGCCTTGAGCTCCTCCGCTCGTCGCTTGATCCACTGCTGATCCTCGGCGGAAAACTCTTTGAATACCTCTTCGTAGGGGATTGTCATTTCTTCTCACTCCTCTTCAGTTGTCGAGTGGGCACCTTGATCAAGTGATCTGCGAAGCGCCTATCGGCAATTTCAATCAGGTCTCCATAAAACCGGTCCTTGGAAACCCCGGCTTTGTCCCCGCCGACCAGCAAGATCGCATTTCGTTCGGGATCAAATGCAAATGCAACACGCCATACTCCGCCATCTGCGTCAAACCGCAGCTCCTTCATGTTGGAGTGCCGAGCCCCTTTAAGCGTGTCAACGTAAGGTCTTCCCAACAAGGGACCCTGTTCCTGCAAACGCTCCACTCGCGCCGCAAGCTCCCGCTTCACCGTCGCCGGAAATTCTCGAAACTCGGGCA
>Ga0265314_10001291_pt1 | contig 28411 bp, 25 predicted proteins | sample 4126metaG_FD_203106 | JGI IMG/M metagenome (GOLD analysis project Ga0265314, IMG submission 203106) | Rhizosphere microbial communities from Carex aquatilis grown in University of Washington, Seatle, WA, United States - 4-1-26 metaG | ecosystem: Host-associated > Plants > Roots > Rhizosphere >... | reverse complement strand
CAGGGCTTGTGCCACAGATCGGCCTCCACCACCTGGTGGTAGGCCGCAAGCCCGAACTGCAAGCCCTGTCCTGCGATTTGGATGCCATCAAACAGGGAGGCTCGGCCTTCCGGATTGTTACCGGTCCAAACGGCGTAGGTAAAACGTTTCTGGAACACCTGCTCCGGGGGATGGCGGTCGAGGACCGGGTCGTCGTTCTCTCGGCGGACCTGAGTGTCAACCACCGGCTCCACGACACGAATGGCCGTGCGCGCGCCCTCATCACCTCGTTGATGGCGAACCTTTCCACCAAGGCCAGTCCTGCGGGCAATGGGCTGCGACCGTTATTGGAGTCCTGGATCGCCGACCTTGGATTTAAACTCGGGGATAGCAACGCGACGCCGGAGGCAATGACGCAACGGATTTTCAACGCGCTCCGCCCGCTCAAAGACTATCCCGGAGGGTTCGAGTTTGCGCAGGTCATCTCCCGGTATTACGAGGGCTATGTCAACGACAACCCGGCTTTGCAGGATGCCGCGCTGCGCTGGGTGCGCGGAGAGTATTCGACCAAAACGGAAGCACGGCAAGATCTCGGAGTGCGGCGTATTATCAGCGATGAGGACTTCTTCGCCTTCCTCAAGCTATTCTCAGCGTTCTGCGGTCTGGCCGGTTACCGCGGCGTGTTTGTAATGCTCGACGAACTGTCGGCGCTCACCCACCGGTTACCTCACGCCAAGGCCCGCCAATCAAATGTCCAGGTGTTGTTGGAGATCATCAATGACTGTCTCCAAGGCGGGGTCTCGGGGCTGGGATTTCTCCTGGCAGGGACCCAAGACGCGCTGGGCGATTCAGAACGCGGTCTCTTCTCCGTCCCGTCCCTACGGTCCCGGCTGCAAGCCTGCACGCCCTCGGGCGTTGTGGACTATGCCAGCCCGGTATTGAGCCTTGAACCGTTGGGTCATGAGGAATTGCTGGTCCTCCTCCATAATGTGGCCCGTGTGCATTCTCTTGGGGAGGAGTCCAAATATCGCCTGCCAGACGAGGCCATCGAGCATTTCCTGACCCGGGTGTTATCACGATTGGGCCGTGCCTGTCTGGCAAATCCACGCGACGTTCTTCGCCCTTTCGTGAGCATCTTGAACATCCTCGATCAAGAGCCAGCGCGCGCCTGGTCAGACCTAATCGACGGGCCCTCTGCCGACACAGGACGCTCCTCCGACCCAGCCGAGGCGGAGTTGGCTGATGTCAACCTCAGGTAAGGTATGCCGAAGCCAGCGCTTGAACTGCTCCATCCCGACATCCAGCAACTCGTTTGGGAGTTGGGGTGGGGCAGCCTGTATCCCATCCAGGAGGAAGCGATCCGCTACTTTGAAGAGGACAGTAACGATCTCATCGTAACCGCCCCAACTAGCGGTGGGAAGACCGAGGCCATTTTCCTGCCGATCTTGTCCCACTTGGTAGGTCAGCACGGAAACTCGGTCCAAGCGCTGTGCCTCTCGCCGCTCAAATCCTTGATCAATGACCAATCGGCCCGTCTAACGAAATTGTGCCGGACACTCGGCATCGCCGTACATCGCTGGCACGGCGACGTGGACATGAAGTCTAAGCGTCGCCTCCGCGAACGTGCCAGCGGCATTCTGTTCATCACGCCGGAGAGCTTAGAGAGCTGCTTCGTCAACTATCCTCACCAGATCCTCAAGATGTTCCGAGGCTTGAAGTACGTGGTGGTAGATGAACTTCACGTCTCTCTGGAGACGGTGAGGGGTATGCACGTCAGGAGCCTGCTGACCCGCCTCGTCGCCATGATCAACCGCCGGCCTCGGTGTTTTGGTTTGTCGGCAACGCTGGGCGATCCGTTCGCTGCGCGTTCCTTCCTGAATTATGATAACCCCGATTCTGTGCGCGTCATCTCGGATCGGTCCACCGCACGCCCGATCTCGGTCGAACTAGTCTCAATTACCGATTCCAGCCCTGCTGAGCCGAACATCGAGACGGGCACCGCTGGTGAGCGCAGCAGCAAGCATGGCGCGCTCGCCATGATAGCCGAAGACCTGCATGGCGAATTCCGCGATGGCTCATATCTGGTGTTCGCCAACAGCCGCCGAACAGTCGAAGAATTGGGCGACCATTTCCGAGGCAATTGCCAACTGGCAGTCGATGGCGAGCCGGCGGTAGCGCTTCACCACGGATCGCTTTCGGCGCGGTTGCGTCGGCGGACCGAGTCGATGCTCAAAAACGGCAGCCCAACTCGGGCTCTTTGCACCAGTTCGTTGGAACTGGGAATCGACATCGGCGCAGTCGAGGCGGTGGGGCAGATCGATCCCCCGTGGAGTGTGGCCTCCATGGTCCAGCGTCTTGGCCGGTCCGGCAGAAAGCCTGGATCCACGAGCAAACTCCGCCTTTACGTTCGCATTGGATCGCGCGAAAGGGATGCTTCGCTCGTCGATCTGCTATGCCCGTCACTGCTGCAGGCCGTGGCGATGGTGAGGTTAATGCTCGATGGTTGGCTGGAGCCGGTTTACCCCAACCGGATGCATCTGAGCACACTTGTTCACCAGATCCTGAGCGTGCTCAAGGAGACCGGAGGCCGGAGTGCCCTGGCGTTGTACCAGTCGCTGTGCCGCTTGGGGCCCTTCCGTCGAGTTGATCCGGCCGATTTCAGGCTCCTGCTCCAGGGGCTCTGCGCGCACGACCTTATCGACCAGGACGCCGAGGGAATCATTTTCCTCGGGATGGAGGGCGAGCGGGTCACCTCCGCCCCCAGCTTCTATGCCGCCTTTTCCACGCCGGTCGAGCTAGTTGTACGGCATGGTGCCAGAGATCTGGGCCGTCTCCCGGCACACGCATCGCTGAAAGAGGGCGAATGCATCATCCTCAACGGACGCCGCTGGGTCGTGGACTCGATCGTGTGGAAGTCAAAGTGCATGTGGGTGAGCCCGGCCTTGATGAAGAAGGCACCGCTGTTCCTCGGCGGAATAGGCGACACTGAGGACCGAGTTTTCCAGGAGATGCGCCTGGTGCTGCTAGGTGATGAGCAGCCAGACTGGCTCGATGCCAAAAGCCTGGAATTGCTTGGATCGGCTCGCGACGTGGCGCTTAAAACGGGCCTGATTCACAGTGACTTGATTGAGCTGGACGATAGCATCCAGTGGTTTCCATGGGCGGGCACGCGGACCATGAGGACCCTGCAACTCTGGGCCAAACACAATGGCCTGTCCTGTTCCAAAGATCACCTGTCCCTTGCCTTCGACGATGTGTCTCGGGCGGATTTAGAACACCATCTGGGCCTATTGGCGGAAGTTGGAACTGACCCGGTGAAGCTGGCCGAGCTGATGCCCAATAAACAAGGGGAGCGTTTCGATCGGTATGTTGAGAATCGCCTGCTGGATAAGGCTAACTCTGAATACCGCCTCGACTTGCCCGCCGCTCAGGAGGCTGCGCGGCGGACATTATCAGAGCTGAGGAGCACACACCCAATGCTATCTGGCTAACAAGTGCTAGCTATTTCAATGGCCTGAATCCGACCGAATGCGGGAGCATACGTTCCCGGTTGTGATGTTGTTTGGAAAATTGGATCGATGTTGCGACCTAAGTCGGCTGGTACCCGACCGCTGCAAACAATGAGCCGTTGCGCGGTGCCACCAAGCCCTGCGTCACGGCTAAGGTTCACGCCGCCTTCTGAATGTCCACGTTAACAATGGTATGGCTCAATGTAGGTGCGGGCGGGTTGAGGAGATTGGCTGCGGTTTCATGGCCTCCATCTCCTGGCGTCGCGATGAACTTGAGCACGATTTCGCGCGCCTTTTCGTAAGGAGACAGGCCAGGCCCTGCGGCATTGACCTCCGACGTGGCGAGACGGGACCATTCTTTCTTCGAGAGCCGAAACGACACCACCACGGTACGGGCGGGCTGCTGTTGGAATCGATGGTGCTCTCGAGAGGCCGGCGGCTTCAAGTGCCCTTTGAGTTCCGGCGCCCATCGGTCAATGACCTGATCGACCCGTTGTCTGGATACGCCGAGTCGTCGGGCAGTCTCGGCGACGCCATGGGTGCGCGCGAGTGCCAGCATGCGCCGGTGTGCCGACGTCGGCTGCTGGAGGGTGGGCCGTCCACGCCCCCGGGCAGGAAGACAAAGTTTCCAAATCCAATAGGCAATGGCGGGCCCCGTGTAGCCGTGTCGCTTCGCGAGCACAGCCAGCGGTTCATCCGAAAGAACATAGTCGCACAGTGCCGACTTCATCACCGAGTACCGAGGTGGGATTGCCATGATCACGGCGACCAGTCCAGCGGTGGCATTGAGATCGGCCGGTTTTGGTTTGGCGTCGTGCGTATGTTGGGGCAGAGTGCCCGCATTGCCAATGCCGTCTGGCAGGTCGCAGGCAGGCAGGTTGAGTTGAGATATCTCCAGATTTGCTGGAGCCGGCGTTTGTGCACACTGATGTTCATACATGTAAACAACTGTACACATATTCCTTGAGCGCCCAAGCGAAAAAACGCAGTTCAGATCCCGTGGCCCAACGGCTCCGTCACTTCCAGGTGTCCCAAGGCTTGGCGTGGCGTGAGGTCGCTGAGAGACTTGGCGTAAGCCGCGGCATGCTGATGATGGCCCTGCGCGGCGATCGCCGACTCTCCTCGAAGCCGCTGTTCAAATTAGAGGAGGCTGAGCGGGAAAATGCCGACAGGCGGTCGGCCTCCGAGCGAATTGTGGACAGGTATATTGATGACCAAGGCGTCGTTCCCCAGATCCTCGGACAAGATCGTAAAGGGAAGGAGACAGCCTGCATCGCAGTCGACTACGAGTCCGATCGAACCAGCAGGAATCTGCCGGGTAAGGTCTTGTTAGCAGCGCCTGCCGAGCAGATCTGTCGCAAACTGCAGTCGCTGTTTGCCGAAACCCTGGACACGAGGGTGATTGCTCTGGCCTCTCTGCCCGAGGAGATCCGAAGCGACGGGTTTATTAGGCAACTCACTGCCGAAAGCCGCGCTCGCCTGACGAAGGCGGCGCTTGACCTGGTGATCCCTGATTGGCGGATCCTCGTGGCGGGCGGAAAGTAACGTGACCAGCGATTGGAAGTCCGGTGGGTGAGTTCCGAGGAGGGGAGGGCGTTACTTTCGCGAAAACCTGACCGACCCATGCGCCAACCCGGCGATGCTGGCCCCCCATGTGAGGTTCGATCCCAACGGGGAGCGTTTTGTCAACGACTTGGCGAACCAGGCCAATGCGCTCTCTCGGCCGGACTGGCCTAGCCAGGCTATCGGAAGCGGTTCACTAGGCGCGCCGTTGTCGGTTAGCTTGGCGAATATGGCCGTCTCGTGCAAGCTGTCGCCCACCAATTCCGCATGGGTCCCCGACGAGTTTCATTACACCATAGGTGCCGTCGTCGAGCAGCAGCCACTAATCAACTCAATGGGCGTGGCACTGGCCAATAACTAGTACGACAAGTTTTTTGAGAAGGGTAGCGGCCTTCCGTTGCGCGCGGCCCGTGACTTCAGGACGAGCATCACCCCCGCAAGGGCCAGAGCGGGGAGCTGCTGCGCATTCCGTTGGTCGAGGAAGAGCGCGATTTGGGCGATCGAAACCGCAAGGTCGGCGAGCTTGAGATTTGCGCCGAGAACATTCGCCGTGATCTGCCTTCCGGGAGTGATGTGGAAGTCTCTCTCCCTCAGCGCTGATTGAATCATCCGACATCACCGCCTACCTCCCGTTACTCGACGAACATTTCGAAGGCAAAATTGACATGCGAAGTCACAACGTCGACTACGCGCATCAGAAAGCCGATTATGAAGCGGAAATGAAACGCTTTCATGAAGCAAAAACCAAGGTGGCCGCCGTCACTGGTATTCGACTTGTTGCCCCGTGGGCACCGCGAAGCCGCAAAGCGCGGGTACCAGTCCGGGCTCATCCGCTGACGCTGCTGCCAGCAAGTGGGTGATCTTTGCGCCACTCGTCGCTTCAGGCTCATAACCTGAAGGTCGCAGGTTCAAATCCTGCCCCCGCAACCAATTTACGGCCATGAGACCCTCATCTCATGGCCGTTTTTATTGGGTATATTGTGAACCATGCCCTTTCACCCATTTCGCTGCTACACCTAGCAACATCGTGAAACATGGCGGACAAAAACCAACAAAGGGACCAACGGAAACCATTCTCACCTCGCCGGAAACCCTTCCGCCTGAAATCGAACCTCCGATCCCGGGATTTGGGGCTGCACCCCGAGGCCGTCAGCAGCCGCTGAAAGCGTGAGCGCTGGCGCAGGGGGTTGGCCGAGGGTGGCCGAAAAGATTGACCAAAATCGGACCGACCGCGCAGGCAGCCTCGCCGAACGTGCCCACGCGAAGTCGACGGCAAGGGAGGTCGTCCCGTCCTGGGCAACTGCGGGCTGGCGGCGACGTCGTCCCATGGCCGTCCTGCGGGACCACGCAGAACTCCAGTCTCGGTTCCTCGAGCGACTCCGCTCGACGTGAGCCCGGAGAAGTCTACCCCTTGCGGTGCCAGTCAAAGAACCGGTCTACTCCTTCGCCGAGGCGCACGGCTAGGCCGTTATGCAGAGAACCGAATGCCCGCAGCGTTTCAAGTCCCGCGGGCTTTTCGTTCCTCAGGGCTCGCAGTGCGTCACAACCCAAACTGACAGCCCGGGCGGCAGACTCCTGGAAGGCGGGGAGTAGAAGGATTCCCCTTTGTTGGTAGTGAAGGTCTGTCGCCCGGACTGTGTAACTATTAGACAAGCAGCTTTAGAACTGCAAGCTAATAAGGATGCATTGGGAGAGAATTCGGTTGCCGAGTGTCCAGAGGGGCGTAGCGTGCCCTAGTTCGGGCACTTCGTTTTCCTGACGGGATTCCCCATCCCGGCTCCCTCCATCATCCGCCGCTGCCCGAGCACTCCCCCCGGTTCCGAATCGATCACAACCTCGCGCCAAGCAAAAGAAGGGGGGGCGCGATTCCGGGGCAAGATTTTGACCTTGCCCCTTCGTTCTGGCCCTGATAGTCACCACGATCATGCCTAAGGGAAAACCCCGTGGCGGCGGCCTTTCGAATTCGACCCTTCGCTGGATAGCCATCACAGGCGTCGTACTTGGTCTCGTCTCCCTCCTCTTGGCACTCTTCAGGGGCCGCTGAACCCTCGAGCCGAATTCGGTTGCCAACCGTTGCGAGCCCGGAACGTGAGCATGTTCGGGTGACCGATCGCTTGTTCACACACTAGGCTCGTTCCATTCCTTCCTCCTCAGCGACTGTCGCCCGGACACTCCAAACGAATTCGATTGCCCCGCGCCTTGGCGAGAGTAGGGTGCCGCCGTTCGGGCCGTGGCACTCCTGGCACGGGTGCCTCATCCCGGCGCCAAGCACAACGGCGCCACTGCCCGGACATTCCGCGCCTCCGCTTTTACCCGGGTGCCGAACGCGCCAGCCAAGCCACGGCGAGCGATCCACAGACGGAACGTCCAATCACCTTGCTGTGGGGTCGGCGCGTCCTGGGGGGCCAAAACCGGGTGGCATTTTTGTGCTGCGGTCTCCCAAGTGTTTCCCTATTGTTCGATCGAACACTGGAAAGCCACATTGGGTTTTTAGAAGTGCCCAACGCCCAGATGAAAAAGCACTCCGAGGATAACCCAGCCAAGCACAAGCCCAAGCAGAAACACAAGGCAACAAAGCCAACTGACGCTGGCGGCGTCAAGGCAAAGCGGCTGCAGCGGCGCCTCATCGTTAATACCGTTTTGACTACAAGCTTCGTGGCTTTGTGTGGTTTTCTTGTTTCTTTGCATAAGGACTTCAGTATAGCAGCAATCGTCTGCCTCTGGTTTTTCTTCATCACCGCTGCGGTTTGCTTCGTTGTTGAGTTTACGCGATTCCAGGGAAAGAAACGTACTGCCTATTGGATTGGGGGGTCGTTGGCTCTATTTGGCTCTGGCTTGTGTCTATATTTGATATTATGGACCCGGAAGCCGCTTCCGGCAGACGCTTTCACTGTGAGTCTCGACGTCGGGCAACCGATTGAGCCGGCACGCGCATTCGGTACAAAACTGACCCTTGAGAATCAAAGCCCGCAACCCATCTATCACGTTCACTGTCGCCTGTTCTGGCATGACATGTCTGGAGCTGGGAGAAGGTTCCTCAACGATATTGCGTTGATCAATGACATCCCGAGGCTCAAACCGCACATGAAGCAGGCCATATCGGTCGCCCTTCTGCCGCATCAACCTGTGCTGGCTCCGTTTCAGGACAAGACCTTCGTGGACTTCGAAATAGGTTATACACCTCAGTCTTGGGCCCACAGCAAGACCGACCTTTTCGAGTTTTGCGTAGTGAAGAACGAGAGTGGGAATTACGTCTGGCTCAATTCCGGTGAGGGGAGAACCGTAGAAGAAATGCGAGCTGAGATTATGAGTCGACCTTCGACTCCAGTCGAATCCGTTCCCCTCCTGAGCCTCGCCGTCACTGGAATTGAACACATTGACCCGATTGTGAATGGAGGTCATAAGCTTAGACTGCGCTACCTGTTAAGTAATATCGGAGGAACACCAGCAACAGAGGTTGTCGCCCAATGGCGCTGTTTGGACGAACGCAGCCACGAAATCTACTTTTGGACGAATCGAATTCAAGCGGAATTGCTGGCGAAGGTTCTGCTACCAAGGGCCGAGCAGACCAATTGGACGGATTTTAGTGACAGAACACCCCCAGGACTTCCGTCCCTCGTTGAGCGCACTCTCGCTGGGAACGCGGCGTGGTTCGGACAGCTTAACTGGAAGGACACCTCCGGAGCTGACTTTATCGGCCATGTTCGGTCATTCTTCACCAACGGCCAGTTTCAGGTGCGGTACCTAGACTTGCGTTCGCCCTACGGCGAATGGACACCATCACATTGAGCAGCCGCGGTTTCCAACTGCAACCCAGGCTCCGCTGACTCACGCGTTTGCCATCGGCAGTGAGCATGAGCGAATATTTCTTCTCGTAGGCGTCAGCCATGGCATTGTTGCGTTTCGGCAACGTCGACGGCGAGCTATAGGCGCATCGATGATGGTCAGCCTCCCCAGGCTGGAGAGCGCTCGAATGACGCCCCGGTTGGCGGCACCTCCCAATCGGTAGCGCGGCTCGGGGCGGGGCAATGGAGCGGTATGCGAACCGCCCGTGCAGCTGTTCCGGAGCGGACCGGAGTTATTCTGCGCGGTCCACCGCAATCACCCCGGTTCCGGTGTCCGGTCCCCCGGTGCCGCAAGGCTCCACCGGCGCACAAGCCATGAAGATACTCCCGTTCTCGTTCACGTCCTCGGCCATGCTTAGCGCGACCTTCTTGTAGACTTGCCCGTGGAAGACAAAGTGTTTGCCCATATCTGCCTCCTGGCGTTGGTCCACACGCCATCAAACCCGTGGATTCCCGGCTACGATTGGAAACTGCCCTGTCTTGGTTTCGCGATCTTCTTTGCTTGCTGGAACTACCAGCGCAAAGCGGTTGCGGAGGCTAAGAAGGAGAACAGGGAAGTATCCAGGCTCCACGTCCCTCCCTATTCCCGCCCGTGAGATCCGACCTAGTCAACCTGGACGCTTTTAGCACGAACATGGATTAGCCGTCGGAGCCTTCAACGTGGATTGGGCAATGATCCGACCACTGGCACGAAGCAAGGCCAGAGAATACGACTTGTTGCGGCATCGGCCGAGGCGGGCTACGAGTAACCCTTCCCCCTTCGGCCCGAGAGAAAGGGGTCGCACTCCCGGGCGAGCCGCGAAATCGAATCCCCGCCTCCCTCCTTGGACCACGCCACGAGGGAGGCCGGGCTGGTGTAACCGTGCACCACGGTCCCTGGGAACGTCAGGGCGGGCGCGATGAGACTAGACCGCGCTGGCTGCCTGGGAGACGGTTGCGCGCACCCGACGAAGCGGGAGGACGCCCGTGGCACGGTGCGGTCCGATGGGGCCCGGCTCAGACCGTCCATTACCGGAGACTACAAAGTGTTCCGAAGGAAACGGTCTAGCTCGGATTTGGGGATGACCTTGTGTCGGAGGGCGCCCGATGCTCGGATCAGCCCCCTCTGGATGAGTCGATGCATGGTAATGTAGCTCACGCCCAGCAGTTCGGCGGCCTCACGCATCGAGAAGGCTAACCGGGTCGATTGGTTTTCGATTTTCAGGTGTCCCGGCGCCTGCCCTTCTTCGACGGGTCGTGAAGCATAGGCTTGCCTGAGCATTTGTTCGAGCTCGACCACTCCAACCGACAAAGTGCCTGTGAACGTGATGGTTAGTTGTTTTGGAGGATCGTAGTGCATAGCAGGGTTTTACCCAGCAATCGTCATCCGTTCACGCGCAAATCGGGTCGACGGGGGTGTTGTCCAGCGCTGCAAGAGTGGCCCGGGTTCGTGGGGCGCCACTTCGGTTTGGGGGTGAGTTGGAGGTTGGGCCCCAGCAAGCGTGAACGAGTTTCTCGACAGCCTAGACCGGGCTAGGGTCCCCTTCCCTTCGTGGTCGGCCGATCCAACCGGGCAGTGCGAAGTTGAAGGCGAGCACTGATCCGCTGGTCGACGCAGAGGACCTCAGGCAGCGGGTGACACCGCCTACGCCGCGCTCGCCAAGCTCATTGCTGAAACGGGGCAACTGCCTTGTCCCTTCCCCGCCGTGGTGGGAGAGAATGGAGCCACTGTGCCCGATGAGGGTGGTAGGAACAGCGTGCTCGGTTCCGATAGGCTCCTTTGCATGATCGCCAGGGGCCTCGGCCTCCGTGGGGACGCAGGATGGTCCGTGATCAATTCAGCCTTCAGCCTGCAGCACTCAACCTTTCCTTCAATCCCGGCGTTGTCGTTCGATTTGGCGTTCCCCGAGGTTTTTTACCCTGACGCCAATCCCGTCAGCCGTGTCGGCTTCGATGCCGACTTGGGTAATCCGCCTTGGGATGCGATCCAGTTCAAGTCAAAGGAGTTTCTCGCCTCATTCGACCTGAATGTTTTGGAGGCGGCGACCAAGCATGAACGAGAACTCACTGAGCGCCGGTTGTTGTCGGACAAGTCGTGCCGCCGCCTCTTTGACCAATACAAGGAAGCATTCGAGGAGACGAAACGAGCCAACGATGCTCTTTACCGTTTTCAAAAGGTCGAAGTGGATGGCGACCTCGCCGGAAGGCAACTCGACGCTTTCCGAGTGTTCATGGAACGCGCATACCAAGTGCTGCGCGCTGGCGGCAGAACCGGAGTCGTCGTCCCATCTGCCTTTCACGCGAACGAAGGGGCCACCGGTGTCCGGCGCCTCTACCTCCAGCAGATGTCTTTGCACTGCTGCTTCTCTTTCGAAAATCGGCGAGGGCTTTTTGAGATTCATCGCAGTTTCAAATTTGCCGCTATTGTTGCTGAGAAAGGCCTCCCTACGACCGAGTTTCCATGTGCCTTCTACCTACACGACGACGAGTGGCTTTTCAACAACACTAAGACGGATGAGCCGCTGAGGTTCACCGCCGATTTCGTCACCCGAACTGGTGGAGCTTATCTGAACTTTCTGGAGCTCCGCTCCAAGAGCGACGCCTCAGCCGCCGCGACGTGCTACGCGAACGGGGTATCGTGCGGCCGAGTGTTGGCATCGTGTGGAATGCATCTGCAAGGGCCTCCTGCAGCTCTACACATGTCCCACGAATCTGAGAGATTTGCGACCGCTCCAGGTGTTTCGACATGGTCGGAGTATCTCCACATCGTCCTCCCGCCCGGGAAGGAGCAGAGAACCACGCTTTCCTTGTTTGAGGGAAAGCACTTCAGGGACTTTTGCGATCAGTGGGGTCCCCCGCCAAGATACCTTGTCCCAATTGCAAACCTACAAGATCGTCCTGCGCATATAGGACGTGCGCGGCATTACCAGCTTGCCGTGCGAGCGATAGCGCGATCCACAGACGACCGGACGTTGTTGGCAGCGTTCCTTCCTCCGGGTACGGTTTGCGGTCATAGTGTGTTCGTTGATTCTGAAACAGGGAAGCACTTATCTACAAGCGGCCTGCATTTCCTTGCATGCCTTAACTCCTTCACGCTCGACTGGGTGTGCCGACAGTTAGTCGCAGCGAACGTCACGCTCTTCGTGTTGCGAAACCTGCCAATGCCTGACCGACCAAATACCGTGCACTTTCTCGCCCACGCTGCCCTTCGCCTGACGTGCAACCACGCCGGTTACGAGCCATTGTGGCGGGAACAGATGGGTGACAGATGGCGTGAAGCGGGGACGGCGTTCACGTGGCCTGTGCTTTCGGGCGAGGGCGCCCGCTGGGCTGTCCGCGCCTCCATTGACGCCGTGGTGGCCCACGCATACGGCTTGACGAGCGACCAATACGCCCACGTCCTGAGCACCTTCAGCCACTCCAGCTACAAAGACGCCCCGCGCCAATGCCTCGCCGCCTTCGCCGAGCTGCAATTCATCGGCCTCGAAGCCTTCACCCAGAGGCACGACCCGTATTGGGATATCCCGCTCAACGAAAACCTCCCTCAGCCGGTAATTGAGCTCCCCATGCCAGCGACTGAAGCTTTGAAAGAAGAGCCCTCCCAATATCACGCTGGCGAATTCTTCGATTTCCAAACCACCCCAGCCCCAGCGGGCAGCGGCAGGCTGTTCACCGAGCAGCCCGTCCCGAGACACGGGAGGAGAAAGAAATGAGACAGGTCAGACCCAAAGCACCCATCGATTTCCTGATACTGGCATCTTCGTATGTAGAATTTGACTTACTCAAATCGCTTCTCGCCAGCGAGGGGAAGCAACTGCCTCCCAGACGGACCGTCGGGGTGTATTATTCAGCGCGACTGGGCTACGGGGAAGGTACATCGTCCAGATACACTCTGATAGTGGCGCTCCAATCCGCCGCAGGGCTTACGCAGACGCAGAGGGTTACAGCGGAAGCTATCCGCACCTGGAACCCAAGTTACGTCATCCAGGTCGGTACCGGTGTCGGCCTCGCGAGAGCCGGGATTTGCGTCGGAGATATCCTGATTTCAGAGGCGTTCGCCACTTACCGCGCACAAGACGCGCCCACTCCAACGAGAGAAGCCGGCGGTGAGATAATCCGACCGAACGAGCTCCTCCTGCGCCAAGCGCAGCTTTTTGGGCGACGGCAACGCCCCACCACAGATGCTCCCTCTTCAGCCGCTGCGCCACCTAAACTCCATTTTGGCGGCGTTTGCATATTCCCGAGCGAACTAAGCGTCCCGCGAACGGCCGCATGGATCGAGAGCCTGCCCGCGAACGTTATCGGCGTTGAATTGGAGGGGCACGGTATTTCAACTTCCTTCACCAGAGGCCGCGCTGCCGCACGCTTCCTGACGATTCAGGGCGTGGCAAGCCTAGGAGACTCATCGACTGATCCGCGGGGGTTATTCATTGATGCCAGGACGAGTTTGTTCGAAGGTATCCATGTCGCTCGCGACTGCGGCTACGGCATTTTCCACATTGATCTTCTGCTGGAGAGTGCCCAGCTCCACCTCCTGTGCGGAGAGCCCCAGCAAGCCTTGGAAGATCTGCGGATTGCGCTCGACGAGGGTCTAAAGCCGCCCACCAACTCGAGCTTGCCCAGGCTTCTCGCGGCTAACGACCCTGACTGTGGGTACGCCTGGGGCATCGCCGAAGGTGGCCACCTCCGAGCGGAAGCTCTCCTCCTGCAAGCCGCCCAGACCCTCGGCTGCACGGAGTTCAGGGCTGACACATTCACCGACCTTCCTGCAACCGCCCTCGCCCTCATCGAGTCCGCGCGCGAGGAATTGAAACAATGCTTGGAATGCCGGAGGAGGATCCGAGATCCCAAGATCAACGCGACGCAAGCTACCCTTGACCGTCTGGATACATGCCGATTAACCGAATATCCTCTCAACACTAAGCCTATGAAACTGTTCAGTTGGATCACAAACGGCCTGTCCGCTGCGACTGCTGCCTTATCCACCGCGCCACCAGACCAGTGGGCCGATGGCCGAGTTGTTGTCGTGGCCACTTCGACCTTCTTACTCGAGGCGCTTCAAGGGCGGCTGGCAGAGCGTGAGAATGCCTCCCGTGAGGAGGTGATTGCAGGCATTCGGAAATGCCTGGACGACTTTGAGCAGCGACTCGGGGCTTCTGAAACTGGAACAGTCACCCTAACGGCAGCTCTTAAGGAGACCCTGAACCAACAATTGACGGCGGTTGCGATGAGCGTGGAGGCATGTCAAGGGCGCATATGCTAGCGGACATCGCGGTTCCGATCTCCTCACCGAGAGAAATAAAGCCGCAGTTGAAGGTCGTCCACAGCTTGTCACAACACGCCTTGGCCTATTGATCCAGGGTAAAGTCATGCTTAATCGACTCGATGAAGATCCGGCGTTGACCCTGCACATCGGTAATCTCATCGAGGAGGCAGAAGCATATTTGCGCTTCGCTGTGCGCCAAGAGTTTCATCCGGGTCTGCTTTTCGCGCGCGCAGTCCTCCAGGCAAAGTCCAATAACCTGGCCGCGGCAGCAGCTTCCATTGCCGAAGCCGACACAGTTATCGCGCGCGCTGGAATTCGGATTTACATCGCCGATGCATTTCTGGTTCGCGCCCGTTTGTTCAAGAGCAAAAAGGCGCTCGAAGAGGGCAGGAAATTGGTAGAAGAGTGGGGCTATTGGCGGTGGAGGCCGGAGTTGAAGGTTCTCAACACGCTGGCTGAAGATTGGCCGTGAGTACGAGCTGAGTATGGGAGAACCGCCGACCTCCTTTCACACCGTTCTGGGTTTGCATGCTCAGCCTGGAAACTATTCAACGTTAGTGATAGAAGTGCGTTTCCATTTCCGAGCAGCGAGGGAGTTTCTGGACTGGTATCGAACAACTGGATCTCGGAGGGCCTTTGGGAAGAGCAAAAGCCCCGAACCATCGGATAGCGCTTGAATTATGAGCCTCAATCCCATCATCGCCCTCGACCACGTGATTGAGGAGTATCGCGACCACCTCCAGTCCGAATTCCGCGCGCGCGACCGGGCTTTGCGGCAGGCGCTTGAAACCGAGCTCGATCGACCGCTCTTCCTCGCCCAAGAACCATTCTACCAGGCACACAGGCCTTTCCGAATTGGCGAACTATGGGCGCGACTTCCCCTTGATCCCGCGCTCGCTCGCGCAGCGGCAGCCCGTACGGGCCAGGAAACGGCGTTCCTTCACCAGTCGGACTCTATCAATCATCTGCTCGGCCCAGCCCCGACGCCTCTGGTGGTAACCACCGGCACTGGCTCAGGCAAAACCGAGTGCTTCCTCCTGCCCGTCATTCAGAACGCTATCGGCGACGCGCGGTTGTTCCGTCGAACCGGCCTTACGGCTATCCTGGTTTATCCGATGAACGCCCTGGCCAACGACCAGGAGAAACGCATCACGGAGTATTTGGAAGCTGCGAGTGTCGATGAGGATGTGGGCGTGCGTAAGTACGATCGGGGCACGAGTCAGGCGGAGCGCGAACGAATGCGAAACAACCCGCCGCGGATACTCCTCACCAATTACATGATGTTGGAGTATTTGCTCACTCGACCGGCGGATCGCGATGCTCTCTTTGCGAATCACCGCTGCCGGTTCCTGGTCCTCGACGAGGTTCACACCTATCGCGGTGTGCTCGGGAGTAACATCGCTTTGCTGATTCGTCGTTTGCGCGCTCACCTTGGCTGTGCGCGTCAGGATTGGTCTCCGGATGTTCCCAACCAACAGCACGCCGCTCGCTACCCGACGATCCTGAACATCGGCACGTCCGCGACCATCAAGAGCGTTGGCGACCCAGACCTGTCCGCCGAAGGACGTAGACGGCGCCGCGATGCAGCGGTGAAGGAGTTTTTCAGCCGGTTGACCGGCGCAACGCCCGATACCATCCGCGTTGTGAGCGAAACGCTGGAAGACGTCACCGTTCCAACCGAAGCTCGCTTTGCCGGTGCCATCCCAGAGATCGAGCCAGTAATCGTGACCGACATGACCACGGTAGAGCGCAGTTTGTGTGCGTCGGCAGGCATCGCTCCGACCGGCGACCTTGTTTGCGCCTCGCGTCATTGTCGATTGCTCTGGCTGCTCAACCAATGGCTCGTTGCACATCCGATGTCCGCCGGTCAAATCGTCAAACGGTTGCTCGCCGAGGTGCCCGAGCGCCGGGGAGCAAATACCGAAGCCCTCGCTCGCGAGGTTGAGGCGATTCTTCTTGCTGGATCAGCCCTCCCCGACACAACGCCCGGCGCGTTGCGCTTGCGCGCTCATCGACTCATTCGTGGTGGCTGGAAGTTCGTTCGTTGCGTTGATCCCGCGTGCGGTCGAATCTACCCTATGGGTCAGCCGGCTTGTGCGTGTGGAAGTGCCACCGCCCCGCTATTTCTATGTCGTAACTGTGGCGCCGACTATCTACGCCTCAGCGGTGATCCTGCATCCGGGCAGATGCGCCCGTATGCCGAAGACTCCCCCGGCGAAGAATGGATGCTTTACGATGTCATCCGCCAAGAAGCGGACATTGCTCCCGAGGACGACAGCGAGGATATCGACGATGAGAACCCGCTATCACGGCGGCGCGGCAAGGCGCGAATTGAAAAGGTGCGTGGGGCACCTGTGTATGCCGGCTCATTTGACCCGCGCACGACTACATTCAGTCAAGCGGCCGGAGACTTTCCGCTCCAAGTTCGCTTGGTGCATGGCCGATCTCGTTGTCTTTGTTGCGGCGGCTCAGCCGGCACTCGCAATGTCATCACGCCGGTCGCACTTGGAACTTCTGCCGCCATCAAAGTGCTGGGCGAAGGTCTGGTGGAAGCGCTCGCGGAGGCCAATGCTGACCGTGCCGATCACGATGGCAAGGAACGGCTTCTCATTTTCAGCGACAGCCGCCAGGACGCCGCTCACCAGGCCCGCTTCATCATGTTTGCCAGCCGCTATGACCGGATGCGCCGTCGGCTTTATCAAATCTTGCAGATCAACCAGAGCATCGGGCTGCAACGTGCCGTCGAGTTGCTCGGCGAGGCAGGGGTGCGTGCGGGTGATAACCCGAACGGCCCAGAGGATACCGAAAAGCGTTTGACGGAGGACGAACGCCTTCGTGTTCGGGGCTGGGAAGAGGCTCCCTTGCTCGACGAAATAGCCGTTACGCCCTTCTTTCGGGGCACGCTGATCAATCTCGGGGTGCTCGCCATCGGTTACGACGGTTTGCAGCAAGAGGTCATCAATCGAGGGGGCGCCCTGTGCGCTCGTTTAGGGCTCACGCCCGACCAGCTCACCCACCTCTGCAGATGTTTCCTCGACGAGATGCGTGTGCGCAGCATGCTTTCACGGGAGATGATGCGCTATCACCCCCGTTACACTGCATGTCCAGATTACATCGCGCGGACCGATTGGGAACGAAAGGTGGCCCAGCCGAAGGGATTGCCCGCCGACGCTGCGGGGAATCCCCTCGCGTATGCGGACAACGCCGCGGCCCCTAGCGGCATAACGATCCGAAGTGCATGGCGCGCACCGGGCAGCGGCGGCCGCGCTCCGAGTTTCCAGCGCCTGGTTGAACAATTGATTGCTCGATTCGGTGCGGCGCCGGTCACGGCTGACGACGGCCTTGCTTTGATCCAGTTTCTGCAACGTGGCAGTTTCGTCACCATTTCGGACGTTTTTGGCCACCGTGACCGTGCCCGAGTCTGCCAACTAAATGCCGAGGTTCTTCGATTGTGGCTTCCCGCGGGCTCCAGCCGCTTCCGCTGCAGTGTCTGCTCGTGGCCTTTAGCCGGAGCGCAAGCGGGAGCGCCTTGTCCTCGGTGTCACGGTAGTGCCGTGCACTGGCCGGATGCTGACGTGGACCAGCATCGGACGGTGCGGCGGATGCGCCAAGCCACTTTCCGTCCCTTAGTGGCGGATGAACATACCGCCCAGGTGACAAATGACCGACGGGCGGACCTGGAGGAACGCTTCAAGGCCTCGGCAGCCGATGCGCCTCTGAACGTTCTTGCGTGCTCACCAACGATGGAGATGGGCATTGACATTGGCGGCTTGGACGCGGTGGTTCTTCGCAACGTCCCGCCTCGCCCGGACAATTACGCGCAACGGGGCGGGCGCGCCGGTAGGCGAACACGTGTCGGCCTGGTTATCGGCTATGCCCGTAGTGCTCCTCACGATCAGTATTTCTATGATCACCCAGAGGAGATGATTTCGGGTGAAATTCCCGCACCATCGATTTCTCTTGGCAACCGGGACGTAGTGCTGCGCCACCTTTCCGCCATCGCCTTTGGAGCTGCTGAGCCCGGCCTCGCGGGGCGGATGCTCGAATACGTTAGCGAGCAAGGCGAAGTGAAAACTGAAGCGGTCAGTGCCCTTATCGCCGCCGTTCAGGCCCAGACCGGACACGCCTTGCAGATGGCAGGTCAAGCGTGGGGTAACGCAATCCTTCGCGAGTGCGGGCTCACTGAAGAAAGCCTTGCTGCGCATCTTGCATCACTCCCCGCCCGGATCAATGATGTCGCCCTCCGCACCGCACGCCAGGTACAAGAATTGCGCGCTGCCCTCGAACGCTTTTATACCACGCTTCAAGGCCGACAGCCGGGCGTTCGTGCCGCCGACCTCGTTGCGCGCCTCCTGGGCGTCCCGGTTTCGCAACGCGATACCCGAGCAGAAGCCGACGATGGATCGGCCGGTTATCCTCCAAGACGATTCGCGGAGTTCGGCATCTTGCCCGGGTACGAGTTCCCCGCGGAACCCGCGACCGTAAGGCTATTGGGCGATGCGAACGAGGAAAGTCCCGTAGCCTCGGCCCGCCGATTCGGCATCTACCAATTCATGCCTAACGCGCCAGTCTATGCCCGTGCCCGGCGCTGGAAAGTCATGGGGTTGGATGTTAGTTCGCCCTGGAATCCCCGCAGCGACACACCTTGGAATTACCGACTTTGCCGCCGTTGCGGACTGCGGTACTCCACAAACCATGCGCGTTGCCCTCGGTGCCACCTTGCCGAGCCTGGCCGCTCCTACCCGGCTTTCGAGTACGGTGGCTTCCTGGCCCAGCGAAACGAAGCCCCGGTGCTCGATGAAGAAGATAGGATTGCGGCGCGGAACCTGGTGGCATTCTACCCACAGTGGGATGGCGAGGTGTTCGAGCGATGGTCGGTTGGCCCCGGCTGGCAGCTGACCCTGACTCGTCGTGAAGAGGTTCGCTGGCTAAATGAAGGGCTGGAGCCCAATGACACGGAGCGAGAACTGGGACTCTTACTACACGATCATGCACGCGGATTTTCGCTGTGTAGCATCTGCGGGAAACAATTGACTTCGCCGCCGCCGGATAACGCCAAACCTCGCCGTCGCGCCAGGAGTGCAACGGCGCGTGACCCCTATGGACACGCTCCTTCATGTGCTCGGGCTGGCCAGCCTCCGCAACCCGCTGGCATCGTCACGAGCATTGCCGCAGAGGTGCTCCGCTTGGTCGCATTCGTCCCTGAAGGATTTGACCCTGCCGCGTTGAGCGAATGGACCTACTCGCTGGGCGCAGCTCTCCGCATTGGGATCCGTCACCATTTGCTCCTCGATGGTAGCGAGATTGAGTTCGAGCCCGAAGGACCCTGGCAGGAGTCCACCGACGCTGGCTCCGTGCAACGGGTTTCACTGACTTTTGTAGACCCAAGCGTCGGGGGCAGCGGCTACATCGCCCGTATCGCACGAGAGTTTCATTTGATCGCGCAGCGGGCCTTGGAACATCTGGAACACCGCAACTGTGAAACCGCCTGCTATCGCTGCCTCAAGTCGTACCAGAACCAGCGCTACCACGACCTGCTTCGCTGGCCGGCGATCGTCCCCGACTTGCAGCAATTGGCTGAGGGCGCGCCCGAGCCTTTACCGCTTGAGCGCGGGGACGCCAACGATCCGCGCCCATGGCTCGAAGCTTTCGCGGCGGGCGTTGGCTCCCCCCTCGAATTGCGCTTCTTGCGCTTGTTCGAGCAACACGGGTTTTATCCCGAACGCCAGGTTCCCGTGACTCCCGCGGACGGGGCCCTTCCTATCTCGATTGCCGATTTCGCGGTAACGGCCCGTCGCCTCGCCATTTATGTGGACGGCGCAGCTTTCCACATTGGGGCTCGCCTGCGGCGCGACCACATCATCCGTAGCCGCCTGCGCAATGGGCCTGTCCCGTGGATCGTTGTGGAGTTGCATGCTCGCGACCTAGCGCGCGGAGGAGCATTGGTCGAGGAGTTCAAGACCTTGTAGGCTTCCAGCCTCCCACCCACCCAGACAAATTGAATTCTGGCGGAGGCGTCAGGTGGCAGTGAGAGGCGCGGCGCGCTCGGGTTGGGTCGGAGCCACCCATCACGCTCAGGGAGCGCAAAAAGGGGGCCCTTTAGGCCAAAATTTTCCCTCGCCAAACCCGTAACGCTCGGGCGGGGGCGCCGGGGACGGGACCCCCCCCCACCCCCCCTCCCCGACTAGTTCCGCTTCTTGTCGATGGTGGTCACGGTCGAGCCGTCGGCGAGCAAGTCCCACCAGCTCTAACCGTGTTTGAGGCGGGCGCCGCCCGTCAATCAGCGAGCTCGGGCCTTACCTTGCTAACAAGGGCACACGATGGAAGTGCCGCCGATTTGCCATCGCCCCACGGATTACGGCTCTGGCGTTCCACTAGCCTACTCCACCGATCCTGGCGGCGGCATCTCGCCAAGGCGACGCAAGCGAGACGCTGGGGGCACGCGCACGTCATAAGGAAACGTCAGGCCACGCCAAGGGTACTTGAACTCCCATCGAGAGGTCGAGCCATCTCCCAGAGGCTGCCGGCCAAACTCCCGATCGGGCAGCTTCTACCTGCCGCCACTGTTCAGAAATCCCCCGCGTTGGCACTACGGCTTTTGCTCGATTTTCAGTGATTTTCCTCGACGAAATCATGTGTTCATAAAATAATAGCTTCTTCCTCGGTGATGAGATCCTCGAGATTCGGCCGGATAGAGTCGATGATCGTTTGATTTACGTGCAGGTGAGTTTTTCGATCTTGCTCGGAAACATCGGCCATCAGAAATTCCGCAAGCCTGTTGTAGCGTTCCAGAATGGGCTCGACCTTGGCGATGCCCTTTTGAGTGATGGCAGCCGCCATCCGCTTTCTCGGCAGAGACCGCGTTTTTACCAATCCAGATTTTCCAGGACCCATCTGGGCAATCCATCTTGAGATTATGTGCCTGCTTGGTGAGAAGCTGTGGACCAACGATCTTTCGAGTTCACCAAAAGACGTGAAGCCGGCTGCGACATAAAGGATCACGAGCAGGTCGGCTCGCTCCACCGACAACCCTTCTTCAGGAAGGACTACCGAACGCTCAATCGCCACCCGAATGTCCTTTGCCGCAGTGAATAAGCTCATCAGGTTGTCTACCGGTTCGGCATGCTGCGGAGGTTCCGACCGCACCAGTGCTAACCCGTGGATCTTGCGTGCCATCTCGTAATTGACCACGATATGCGAGCGGCGTTGAGAGGCATCGATTCCAGCTAGGACAAGCTGAGCGAACTTGCTGAAATCCGCCCAATACCCTTCGGCGAAAACCCTTCCTTTCTCCGTCAGCCGCACTTCCCTGGCGGCTGTTTTTGATCGAGGCAACTTCGTCTCCAAGTATTTCCTGTCGATTTTGAGGAGGCCACTAACCCGCCGATTGATTTGCGGCTGCGAAAGCAGTTGGGCTGCCTCAATTTGCTTCATAGTTGTAAAACCCTCACTATCAACGGACATCGCCGGATGACACCCCGTTCCGGCACGAAGGATGTCGAGCAAGACATCTGCCTCCTCGAGTTTTATCTCTCGTTCGCCGTCCAGCAATTGCCTTTTCAGTACTGGAACGAGTTCACGTCGCGCTACATAAGTACTGATCAGATGGTCCAAGGTCTTGGCCTGGCTCTTATTGCCCATACCCATGCCCACAGAATGCCAACAACCGTGTGCTTCTCAACGGTAATCGTGTAAACATGTTCATAGGTCACTTTAATGGAGTGCATGAATGAATATTAATTTCTATCCGTGCATGAATATCAAAATGACGAAAAGAAAAAGGTCTTGCGCGGAAATGGTCGGGTGATCTCCATGCGAATCGATGACGATGTGCAGTTCCTTTTTTAGGGGCACTCGGCAGGCGGAAAGCGACTCTCCGCAACACGGGCAACGAGAGAAGAATCGTGGCAAACTATTTCCGCGGTTGGTTGCCCCGGGTTGGCGCCCCAAGGAGGGGCGGCGGTCCTACTGCGGACACGGGACTGATGCCGACAATGCCTTCCCTCACGTCATTTAACGGAGAAATTACGGCGAACTGAAATGAATCGCGAGTAAACTCGACCTTCAATGATGACAAGTCGACATCTTCGAAGACGCCCCTGAAACCTCAAGTTCCCCGGCCAAGCGCGGTCTTTTATCTTCACTTCCATCTGGCCCATGGACCTAGGTTTGTCAAACCGAATCCGATCTTGTTAGTGGTGTAAGTCATTTATTATCAGGTGTTAATAAATCGGGTTTGGCGACGTAATTGATCATCAAGTGCGATGGAGCTTGGGAGACGATCTCTAGTTTGGATACCCACAGCTGTGGAATTACAACTCCTCCGCGCTGTGCGCTGATAGTTGTGTATACATTTTATAGAAAAAATAGTGTTGCTTAACGCATGAACATATGATTTACTGTAGGCATGAATTCACAAATGAGTAATAAACCGTGGCTTCGGGAGAAAAAAGGAAAAGTTCTCTCGTTCCGGGTTGGCGACAACATATTTCTTCGGCTCTCGGGCCTCTCCGCGAACGCGAAGCGTCTTTCCCCTGCTCGGGCGGCGAGACGAATCGTGGAAGAATTCCTCAACCTTCATCCATTGCCGCCTAGCGAAGTGCGACAAGGGCAGGCCAAACCCCAATCCGAGAACGCGAACACCCCTTATGCTAAAATCTGATTCCAAAACCTCCAGCAAGCGTCTGGAGAAGTCGTGCCCAGCAGGCTCCCAAGGCGAGCTCGATTGCGCCCCATCCGCTGGGTCTGGAGGGACAACCACAGCCACAAAGTCGAATCCTGGTACCATTCCAACCCGTCCCACCGAGCCCCGACGTGGAGAAATGTCCGCTCTAGGTCTTACCAACATTCCTAAGTCGTTATCGCCTCGCAGGAAGGATCACACTGCTCCACACCTTCAGAACGGCACACCGCAGCCGTTCGAGGGCCTAGTCATCGATCACTCGCGGTGGGTTGAAGCGCAAGCGAGCATGATGGGCCTCATTCAGAACGCGTGTGGAATATCCGTCGTCCTGCTGTTCGGACCGACCGGCTCCGGCAAAACAGTTCTTGAGCAAGCGGTCCGACGCCAGCACAGCGAGCCATGTGGATCACTGACCGGCAATGATCAATCGGCGGTCCCCAGTTGCTACGTGCAGTGGTACGCTCCGATCGCCGCATTGAGTTTGCGTGAGCTGAACACCCAAACACTGGTTGCGTTGAACGAACCCCACCTCGACAACGAGGCGACCGGTGTAGGATTCCCTTATCACGGCCTTGACGGCGCCGATATTCGCCGATCCCTGAGAATGGCCCTGAAGAAGCGGAAGACCCGTCTATTGATCTACGACGGGGCAGAGCGCTTCACCAAGATGGCAGGGCTCAGTGGAGGTCAGTCGCACCTAGATTACTTCAAGTCGATAGCCAGTCTGTCGGGGACGTTTCTTCTCCTCGCAGGGACGTACGAGTTGCTCAAATTACTGCCGCGGAGGGGCCAATGTGTCCGGGGCATCTTACCCGTCCACCTGGCGCGTTACCGCGCGGACGATCCAAACGACTGGAGCACATTTCGCGAGATGATACTCGCATTCCAGCGAGCTCTGCCGATACGCAAGAGCCCGGCACTGATCGATCAGGCCGAGTTTCTTTACAGGGGCAGCCTCGGCTGCGTGGGCTTGCTGACGTACTGGCTGAACAGCGCCATGGCTCTAACCATGAAGTCGAGCTCCAAGCGCATGACGGTCGAGCACCTGAAGGCAACTGTGCTGCCAAAGCACGCATTGGATCGAGTCGAGCAAGACATTCGGGAGGGTGAGGGGTTGGTGGCCAACCATGAGGAACTGAATCCCTTTACATTGAAATAGAGCACCACCGCAACCCGGAACGGACACGAGCCACCCTGCAATCAAAGCTGCTATGATGACGGATCGACAACTTCGACGATACTTCTCAGCCCTCAGCCTGGCGGCTCAGGCACAGTCGTTCATCTCCTTTGTCCGCCAGCTCAGGACCCAAGAATCTCTCCGCACGGTCGGAAGGACGGCGGCCGGAAGTTTCCCTAGCGCCAAGATGCGCCGCGCGATCCCGTGTGACAGCCGGGGCGCGGATTCGCTCTGGGCGTTGGCTTTGGAGTCAGATCCCTCTGTTCTGGAGTTTTACCTTGAACCGCCCCGCACCGAATTGTACTTCAGCAAGCCCAACGAGGCTCAACTTGACGCGTTGGTCGCTCCGTATTTCTTTGTTCTGTGGCTGGACGGAGCAGGGTGGGCCGACTGTCTGATGGAGGACTTTCTCACACATGTTGCCAGGACGAATCCGGGGCGCTACTGCCACGATGGACCGGGGCGGTGGAGTTGTCCGATCGGCGAGGCTTTTGCACGGCCGTTTGGCCTTTCTTATCGCGTTTTGACGCAGAGTATGTGCCGCCCAGACGTCCTGCCAAATACCGGCAACCTCGGACAACGGGACATCGGTTTTGTCCGGTCTTGATTCAGAATCGAAAAGACGTGATGGGCTATTTTCCAGATCCTTACCCGGACGAGTTGTTTTACAGCATCTGCGCCCGGTTTGCGGAACGGATGAGCTACTCCCCTACAATTGCAGCACGCGCATTATCGCTGCCGACGCACGCTTCAGTGGGATTTTTCCTCCCGTATAATCTCGACCTTTTAGCAGAGACGTTACCACCCAGACATTCGTACACTGCGGACAGTTTTATTGATGGGCACAGTATACTGCCGTACTGGGGCCCCTTCATGCAGTCGGCCACCTACTCCCTCATTCGCGGCGAAATGAAGAAGAGACGCGGCCAAGGAGCATTGGCTTATTGCGGGTATGTTGGCCCACGCTATCTAAGGCAGTTCATACGATACTGCCCTAAGTGCGTGTCCGCTGACAGAGGACGTTGGGGAGAAGCCTACTGGCACCGACAGCATCAGATCCCAGGCGTTCTGGTGTGTGAGACACACTCGGTCTTTCTCCTCGATTCAGAACTTTCCGTGGCTACGGCGCTTCGGGACAAGAAGCTCTTGTCCGCAGAATCCTGTGCGCTCTCGACATTATTGGGTCAGTTGCAGCTCTCGGATACCAGGCATTGTGCGTTATTGGCTATCGCTCGGGACGTTGATTGGCTCCTGCACGCGGGCGTGCCGCGATGCCCAGAGGCAATCAGAACCAATTTCCTAGAACTCCTAAAGCAGAATGGGTTTGTTAGGAAGACGATCGTCAAAAGGGACGAGCTGCGATCGGCTATCATCAAACGCTATTCGTCTTCACTTCTATGCGAGCTCTGTAGCTCGATCGGTGAACCCGGACACATTGTTGATGTTGCTAAACTTTACCGCGCTCACATCAGCGTACGCGACCCAATAAATCAGTTGGTGCTGATGCACTTCCTTGGGCATACCGCTCAATCATTTTTTGCAACCATACCTGCAATTATGAACTTGTCTCCCGACCGGTCGGGAGTTCTCGAATGAGGCTCAGTTTTCTTCCCTACCGCAAGACAGGCGTGGTGGTTTACAACCCCTGGGCCCGCTCTCAAGGCCAGGTGCGCTGCCCAAGCATAAACCTATCGAAGGAAGCTGTGCTGCCAAAGCCCACATTTGATCAGATGCAGCAGGAGGTTCTGAAGAGAAAACGACTGACGGCCGGGCGTTGGAATCGTTTGAACAGCGTTGAGGGCATGAAAACCTACGGCCAAAGCCATCCTAACTTAAAGGTAAAGTTGTGTGATTAGTATGAAACTGGACTGAGTATGAGCAAGAGAGCGAGAAGCAATGGATCTCGGGCGATCGAACGGCGGCTGGCACAAGGCCGTGGCCAGGGAAGAGGAGCGACCTACAAGCCCTGGCTGATGATTCATGACGTGGCAAGCCACGGCTTGTCTACGAGGATGAAGAGTCCGCTTAATGGCCGAACCTACCACCTACTGAGCCAACTTGAGACCAACTGGCTTTACGCTTTGCATGCCCTGCCCAACCTCGTGGACATCCGTGAGCAATACCCATTGTTGGAGCTCGAAGAGACTCTGGAGATTGCTGCGCAGTTGGGCGTTGCGCACCCAACTGACCCGCTGTCGAAAGAGTCATGCGTCTCAACAACCGACTTTGTCTTGACGCTTCGCGATGGGCCGCACGAGTTGGACATGGCAATCGCCATTAAACCGTCCGCCGATCTCGCATCATCACGAACATTGGAGAAGTTAGAGATCGAAAGAGTTTACTGGTCAGCCAGACACATTGAGTGGCACATCCTGACCGAAACGGAGCTGCCCCGGGCTTTGGTCAAGAACATGCAGTGGGTCCACGGGAGGGTGGATCTAGCCGGACTTGCTGACTCCGTCGCGGAACAAATCCCGAGGATCCGTGCAGCGATGGAGGCAGCCGTCCACAAGGAAACCAACAGCCTTGCGGACATTGCGATGACCTGCGACGAGCGCCTCGGGCTCAAGGCTGGCTCAGCGTTGTCGGTCGCGCGTCACCTGATCGGTAGCGGTGCATGGGCCGTCGACCTCACCGTCGAGATCGATCCACGGAAACCACTCCACCTTGTTCAGAAAGAATCGTCTTATGGCATTGCTTGTAAACTCGCTGCTTGAGTGCGCCGATTCCGGCGGACATCAGCATATCGTGCGTGTGCTCGACATCGATCGTGGCGCGGGCCTAGTGCACGTCGTTCGGATCGACTTGAAGAACGCCCTGCCAGAGCCTCGCCCTCTAAACGAGCTGGAGGTGGGGTTAGCAAGCAACCGCATCCGGGTCCTTACCGCCGACCCATTCGCTTATCTCCAGAGGCCGGAGGAAGCGATCTCTGAAAAGCATCGTCGACGCCGTGATGCGGCCTGGGCCAAGATAGAGCCCATAGTCACGGTGACGAACGGAGGCGCGTTCGATCCCGAAGTCCGTGGAAGATTGATCAGCGCCACGATCGAGAAGCTTGGCGGCACAAAGAAAAATGTCTACCGCAACCTGCGACGCTTCTGGCAAGGCGGTATGACCCGGAACGCACTGCTGCCCCATTTCCACTTGTGTGGTGCTCCGGGAAAAGACCGTAAAGCAGGCACCGCGAAGCGTGGTTGTCCGCGGGAACTGACCAAGCTCAAGGGAGCGCCTGCTGGGATCAACATTGGTCCAGATGAGGCTGAGAAGCTGCGAAAAGGTTACCGCATGTTTTATGAGAAGGCTCCTGAGGACGGCGGACTCACAAAGCGCAAAGCCTATGAGCGGACTCTGCAGAAGTTCTTCCATCGGGGTTTTGAAATTCGCAGCGGCCAGATGGTTCCGGTCCTGCCACCGGCGGTGGAACTGCCCTCATATGACCAATTCAGTTACTGGGCAGCCAAGGGTTCCGATTTCAAGCAAACCCTGATTCGCCGACATGGGGAGCGAAAGTTCAACCTGAAGTCTCGGGCCGTGCTGGGTGATTCCACGCAGATGGCGTCCGGTCCTGGTTCGCTAGTGCAAATCGACTCCACGAAAAGTGACATATGGCCGGTCAGCGGTCTGAATCGCTCGCGGAGACTCGAGCGGCCGATTCTGTATTTCGCCGTCGATACTTTCTCGCACATGATCACAGGCTTTCACGTCGGATTGGAGACCTCGAGCTTTTTCACCGCCGGGCTTGCGCTCGAGAACGCCACCCTAGACAAGGTGGCATACTGCGCCAAGTTAGGTATCGAGATTTCGACCGAGGAATGGCCGAGCTACGGCTTGCCCGAGGCGATTCTGGCCGACCGCGGTGAGCTTGAAGGTTATGGTGCTTCGAATCTGGTCCAGTCCCTTGGAATCCGCGTGGACAATACGAGCCCGTACCGCGCGGATATGAAGGGGATCGTGGAACGAACGTTTCGATCGATGAATGATCTCCTCGTTCACGGCCTGCCCGGGGCCGTCCGAAAGCCGAAGGAGCGGGGCGAGCGGGACGCTCGGCTGGATGCCGCGCTCACGATGCAAGAGTTCAGGGCTTTGATGGTACAGGCGATCCTGCAGCAGAACTCGCGCCGCATAGAAGGTTACCGTCTCCAGAGAGACATGATTGCCGACGGGCTAGAGCCGCGGCCCGTCGATCTCTGGACTTGGGGCATCAACAATCGCTCCGGCCATCTTCGCACGACTGATCCCGCCATAGTCCGTGCGAATCTCCTCCCGGCTGACAAGGCTACGGTGACCCGCCGGCGCCTGAGCTTCTTTGTCATGGTGCTCTGTTACAGCCGGCTGCTCTACATCGAGTTCACCTTGTCCGAAGGCATGGAGCAGTTCCTCTCCTGTCACCGCCACGCCTTCGAGTTCTTT
>Ga0265314_10001290_pt1 | contig 28462 bp, 25 predicted proteins | sample 4126metaG_FD_203106 | JGI IMG/M metagenome (GOLD analysis project Ga0265314, IMG submission 203106) | Rhizosphere microbial communities from Carex aquatilis grown in University of Washington, Seatle, WA, United States - 4-1-26 metaG | ecosystem: Host-associated > Plants > Roots > Rhizosphere >... | reverse complement strand
TTCGCGCGCGAAGTCGCCGAGCACGTCTACTTCACCGACCACGGCGTGATCGTCGAGCACGGCAAGCCGGCGGAACTGTTCTCGAATCCGCAGCACGCGCGGACCAAAGCGTTTCTCGATCAGATACTTTAATATTAATCGTTACAAACGAAGGGCTTTTCGATGACCTGTTCGCGTACTGTGCAATCGGGTTTGCTCGCGCTTGCTGCTTGTTTCGCAGCGTGCGCCTTTGCGGCCGAAGCGCAAAATCAATATCCGGCGCGCCCTGTCCGCATGGTGGTCGGGTTCGCGGCGGGCGGCGCCACCGATCTTTTCGCGCGCATCGTCGCGCAGCGCCTCACCGACCGCTGGGGCCAGCAGGTCGTGGTCGATAACCGCACCGGCGCGGGCGGCAGCCTCGGCACGGCAATCGTCGCGAAGGCGCTGCCCGACGGCTATACCCTCGCCGTGATTTCGAGTTCGCACATGATCAACGCGTCGCTCTACAAATCTCTGCCGTTCGACCCGATTGCGGACTTCGACGGCGTTGCCATGATTTGCGGCATCACCAATGTGCTTGCCGTTCATCCGTCGCTGCCGGCGAAATCGGTGACCGAGTTCATTGCACTCGCCAGGGCCAAACCCGGCGCGATCAATTTCGCCTCCGGCGGCGTCGGCTCGTCGAGCCACCTGGGCGGAGAGCTCTTCAAGAGCATGGCGGGTATCCAGATCGTGCACGTGCCGTACAAGGGCACGGCGGACGCGCTGCGCGATCTGATTTCAGGCCAGGTGCAATCGACCGTGGACGCGGTGTCCGTGCTGCTTCCCCACATCAACAAGGGCGCGTTGCGCGCGCTCGGCGTCGGCGACATGAAGCGCATGCCGCAACTGCCCGACGTGCCGACGATCGCGGAAGCCGGGCTTCCCGGCTTCGAGTACGCGGCGATTGTCGGCATCCTCGCGCCGGCCCGCACGCCGCGCGAAGTCGTGGCGAAACTCAATCGCGAGATCAATGAAGTCCTGAACACGCCTGAAATAGGCGCACGCTTCGCCGAAATGGGCGCCCATCCGATACTGATGACACCGCAGCAACTCAACACTCTCGTCAAGAACGATGTCGCGAAATTCGCGCGCATCGTCAAATCGGCCGGAGTGCAGACGCAATGAACGCGAACGACGCGCTCGCTCGCGCACAGGAGATACACCGCGATCACATCGTCATCGACACGATGACGCCGCACTTCATCGCCGAGTGGGTGGTGACCCCCGCAATGGTCGAGCTCGGCAAGCAGATGCAGGCGCAGGGCAAAAAACGCTCGGCGATCCAGGCCGCGCTCGCGAACCATCTGATCGAGCATTGCGAGCGCGACGCCGCGACGCGCGATGCCTACCTCGCCTACTGGAAGCGCGCCGGCGTTGCCGCCGGCAACGTGACGCTGTATGCCGCGGGGCCGCCCGACAGCGCCTACGAATCGCTGATCGCGGAATTCGCGCGCGCGCAGCGCATGCTCGACGCTCTCGGCGGCGCAGTCGTGCAGGCGACCAGCGCCGGCGACATCGAAAACGCATACAAGCGCGGCACCCTGGCGGTGCTGTTCAATATTCAGAGTCCCGAGCCGGTCGGCGACAAGCTCGAACGCGTCGACGACCTCTACGCCCGCGGACTGCGCGCAATGCAGTTGACGTACAACCTGCGCACGCGCTTCGGCGACGGCTGCCTCGAAAAGAACGACGGCGGCATCAGCCGCTTCGGCGAAGCGCTCGTCGCGAAACTGAACGCGTGCCGGATGCTGGTGGATGTCTCGCATGCGAGCGCGCAAACGGCGCGCGATGCGGCGGCCGCGTCCGCCGCGCCTATCATCGCGAGCCACACGGTCGCACGGGCGCTCAGCGGGCACGCACGCGGTTTTCCCGATGACGTGCTAAAAACGATCGCCGGCAAGGGAGGCTATATCGGCATCGCGATTCCGCCGCCGTTCGTGTTGCCGCCCGCCGGCGACGGCCGCGCGCAAAAGCTCGGCAAGCCCGCAGGCTGGGCGACGCTCGACACCGTGGTCGACCACGTTCAGCACATGCTCGGCATCGCGGGCGCAGACCACGTCGGCATCGGCACCGATTGGGGCAAGCCTTATTACAACGCGCTCAGCTGGACCGCCGAAATGGTGAACGAGCCGACGGCGGGCTTCGACTGGGTCGGCTGGCGCCCGCAGGACCGCTTCGATCCCAACATGCAGGTCGTCGATATGGAAACTTGGGACAAGTGGCCTAACCTGACGGCAGCGCTCCTGCGCTGCGGCATCGCCGAATCGACGGTCGTCAAAATCGTCGGCGGAAATTTTCTGCGGGTCCTGCGCGAAGTCTGCGGGTGATCGTCCGGTCTGTTGATATGCGATCCGCTTATTGCGGCGCGAGTTCGCCGTACCAATAGGCGGCAGTCACCCCGCCGTCCATCAGGAAGTCGCTGCCGGTGATGAACGCGCCATCCGGCCCCATCAGCAGTGCGCCGACAGTTCCGACTTCGTCCGGAGTGCCGGCGCGCCTGGCTGCGCACAAATTGATCATGCGCCGGTATCCTTCGCCGCGCGGTCCCGTGAGTTCGTCCCGCGCGAGCGGAGTCACGATGATGCCGGGGCTGATCGTGTTGACCCGCGCACCGCGCTTGCCCCAGCGCACCGCCTCGGCCATCACCCGCAATGAATTTCCGCGCTTCGAAAGCTGGTATGCGTGAAGAGAATCCTTAACCTGATCGGGCTGCAGGAAGGAAAGACTGAGTAACTCTTCCACCGGTGTGGTGGCGAGCGCCTTACTCTGTTCGACGGTGAGAGCGGGCAGCCGATGCCCGGATTGCGACGCGATCACGACACCGGCGCCGCCGCGGGCGATGACGTTGCCGAACTCCTCGAGCACCAGCGCCGTGCCGTAGAGATCAACTTTGAGTATCATCGCCGGCGATGCCTGCGTCGGGGAAACACCCGCGGCGTGGATCAGCCCAGTAACGTCGCCCAAACCGGTGGCCGTCTTGACCAGCGCATGCACGGACTCGCGCGAGGACGCGTCGACTGTCGCGGTACTCACCTCATATCCGGCGTTCGCCAGGACTTCAGCCGCCGCATCGGCGTTTTCTTTCCTCAAATCGGCGAGCAGAACGTGCTTGCCTGCGCTGACGCGGCGCGCGATCGCCTGACCGATTTGTCCCGCTCCGACGACGACGATTACGCTTTTCATAGCGACTCCTTTTTATTCGTCCGGTTACGTCGTGCGGCTTGATACTGTTCATCGGTAACTTTTTCCATCCACTCGACGACCTTGCCGTCGAGCGCTTCCGCGACAGCTATATGTGTCATTGCCGTGTTTAATGTTGCGCCATGCCAATGCTTGTGTCCCGGCGGACACCAAATGGCATCACCGGCATTGATTTCCACTTTGGGCTCGCCTTCGAATTGCGTCCAGCCACGACCCGCGGTGACAATCAAAAGCTGGCCGAGCGGATGCGTGTGCCAGGCTGTGCGCGCTCCCGGTTCGAACGTCACGCTGGCTGCGACGATACGTGCCGGCGCTTCCGCCTGGTGCAGCGGGTCGATGCGCACATTACCGGTAAACCATTCGGCAGGACCTTTGCCGGATGGCTGCGAGCCGTTACGTTTGAGTATCATGGTTTTTTCCTTTTATGCCTTGAGAGAGGCCATGTCGATGACGAAACGGTATTTCACATCGCCCTTAACCGTACGATCGTAGGCTTTATTCACTTCTTTGATGTCGATCATCTCGATGTCACAGGTGATGCCGTGCTCGCCGCAGAAATCCAGCATCTCCTGGGTCTCGGGCAATCCACCGATCAATGAGCCGGCCATCGAACGGCGGCGGAATATGAACGGCACGCCGCTGGCTCGGGTCAACGGCTCGACCGCGCCCACGACCACCATCGTCGCGTCTCGCTTCAAAAGCGCCATATAGGGATCGACATCGTGGCCGACGGGAATCGTGTTGAGAAGAAAGTCGAAACTGTTTTGTGCCGCTGTCATGGCATCGATGTCTTTTGACAGCAGAACTTCATCTGCGCCCAACCTCGTGGCGTCCTGTCCTTTTTCAGGAGAGGATGTGATCATCACCACGTGAGCGCCCATGGCGTGGGCCAATTTCACGCCCATATGCCCTAGCCCGCCGAGACCGACTATCCCCACCTTTTGCCCCGGCTGCACTTTCCAGTGCTTGAGCGGCGAATAAGTCGTGATTCCGGCGCAAAGCAAAGGCGCAGCCGCAGCCGGATCGAGATTCCCGGGCACGCGGAGCACGAAGCGCTCTTCAACGGTAATCTTGTCTGAATAGCCGCCGAAGGTCATCGTGTGCGGCGTGCCGCCGATTTTGTCCTCACTGCCATACGTCGCGGTGAATCCATTGTCGCAATATTGTTCCAACCCTTCGTCGCAAGCGGGGCAGCGACGGCAACTGTCGACCAGGCAGCCCACACCCACCAAATCTCCCGTTTTGAATTTTGTGACGTTCTTGCCTGCAGCGGCCACACGACCGACGATTTCGTGCCCTGGGACAAATGGATATTGCGTCCCGCCCCATTCGTTGCGCGCCGAGTGAATGTCGGAGTGACAGACACCGCAATACAGAATGTCGATCGCCACGTCGCCGGGACGCGGATCGCGCCGCGCAAACGCGTAAGGAACGAGCTCGCTCGTTGCGGAATTCGTGGCATAGCCATGGACATTGATGGTCATGATTTTTCCCGGTTTAGTTGAGGAGAAGCGCACGGTAATGCACCGCATGTGTGCGTTCGTCCTGGTATGACAGACCCGACATGCGCGCATTCGCGTATGACGAAAATATAATCGGTGGGAGCCAAAATGATTAGATGGCAGAATGCGCATGGGCTTATGACCGGGATTCATGAATGCCACGCGACAACGTCAGCGATCTGCTTACTTTCATTGCAGTTGCGCGCGAGCGCAGCTTCACCAGGGCAGCGGCCAAGCTCGGGCTATCCCAGTCGGCATTAAGTCATACGATTCGGGCACTTGAGACGCGCCTCGGCGTGCGGCTGCTCACGCGCACGACGCGCAGCGTCTCCCCCACCGAAGCGGGCGAACGATTGCTGCAGACTGTCGGCCCGCACTTCGAGGAGATCGAAGCCGGGCTCGTTGCGTTAAGCGAACTCAGGGACAAACCCGCCGGCACGATCCGGATTACGGCGACTGCTTACGCGGCGACCACGCTGATATTGCCGAAGCTCGCGAAGTTTCTTGCCGGCTATCCGGATATCAAGGTGGAGATCACGACCGACAACGCGCTCACCGACATTGCCGCGCAACGCTATGACGCCGGCGTGCGCGCGGGCGAACAGGTCGAGAAAGACATGATCGCAGTCCGCATCGGACCGGACCTGCGCATGGCGGTGATCGCTGCCCCGGCTTACTTTACCAATCGACCGCGGCCCAAAATGCCGCAGGATCTCACCGACCACAACTGCATCAACCTGCGCCTCGCGACCCGCGGCGGCCTGTATGTGTGGGAGTTCAAAAAAGACGGCCGCGAGATGAAGGTACGCGTCGACGGCCAGCTCGTGCTGACCGCCCCCGCCGAAATGCTGGATGCCGCGCTCAGCGGCTCAGGAGTCGCGTTCGTGCCCGAGGATCTCGCGCAGCCGCACATCAAAGCTGGCCGCCTCATGCGCGTGCTCGAAGACTGGTGCCCGCCCTATCCGGGCTATCATCTTTACTATCCGAGCCGGCGGCAGCCGTCGGCCGCGTTCGCGCTGCTCGTCGAAGCGCTGCGGTATCATAACGGCTGACCACTGCCGCGCGGCGCCCCGCATTCCATCGCAAGAAACACATCAAGAGTTCTTCCGATGGCGATCATCGATTCGCAGATCCGCGCCGAAGAGAGGCTGAGCAGCCGGTTGGATCGACGGACTGTGAAATAAAGTTTTCATAGAACTGGAGAGGGACATGAACGAGCCCCTGCGCATCGATGTCGTTTTCGATTTTATCTGTCCCTGGTGCTACATCGGGAAGCGCCGCCTCGAAGCCGCGCTCGAAGACTGGCAAGCGGAGCATCCCGGCGGTCCCAGGCCCATCGTGCGCTGGCTGCCTTTTCAGTTGAACCCCGACATTCCCGCGGGCGGCATGTCGCGGCGCGAGCACGTCGAGCTCAAGCATGGTCCGGCCGGTCCCGACCTTGAAAAGCAGAAGCAAGTCGCGGCTTTGGCCAGGGGCCTGGGTCTCGCGTTCGAGCTCGGCAAAATCACGGTGCAGCCCAACACGCTCGACGCCCATCGACTCAGCGGTTGCGCGCAAAGGCATGGATGGCAGAACGAGATGGTGGAAGCGCTGTTCAAGGCGTTCTTCATGCAGGGCATCAGTCTCAACGATCACGAGGCGCTGGCGGGCCTCGCCTCGACCGTGGGATTCGACTGGGGTCAGGTTGAAGCGTACCTGGCGAGCGCTACGGATGTGCAGGCGGTCGAGCAGCTGGAGCAGGAAGCACGCAGTGCAGGCATCGACATCGTGCCGTTCTTCGTATTCAACGGCAAAGTCACCGTTGCCGGTGCGCACGAAGTGAAGGTGCTGCTCGACGCGATGGAAATGGCGACGACGACAGAAGCGACGTCGGTTGTCGAGTGATCTGTAATAGTCGAGACTCGATCTGACAGGCAATGTCCGCTTTTCCAGGCGAATTTCGGTCTCATTCCGGAGGGCTCAAACCGGCCAAGAACGGCCATAAGGCATACATCCGGAAATTTCCGAAAAGCAGCCACTGCCGCCCATAATACTTCCTCCCGCATATTAGCGATTGCAACGTAATGAAGATTGGATTGCAGGCTTGGGGAAGCGAAGGGGATATACATCCCTTTACCGCCTTGTCTGCGGGGCTCGTCGAAAGAGGCCACGACGTCACATTGGTGGTGACGGATAACGTTGGTCGCGATTACAGTGATTCGGCTCGACGTTTTGGCTTCAAGCTAATCGCGGTCCCAAACCCGGTTATGGCCTCGACCGAGGAAATCGAGCGCGTCTGGCGTCAGATCATCGAGTTGGGCAATCCGATTCGCCAAGCCGAGGTTGTCATGCGATATGGTTTCGATCCTGTAGCTGCCTCGATGTATGAAGCAGCCCGTGATCTGTGCGCTGACAATGACGTCGTTGTAGGCCACTTTTTTGCGTATCCACTTCAGGTGGCCGCGCAGAAGTCGGGGCGGCCGTCAGCAACTGTGAATATTGTTCACAACTGCTTACCGTCGAGTTTGATTTGCCCCCCCGGCCTCCCAAACCTCGGTCGTTGGACATACCCGATGGGATGGCGGCTTGTGCGCTCCATGGTCAATCGAATATTCCTTCCCAGAGTAAATGCGCTTAGGGCAAAGGAGGGACTTCCGCTTGATCAAGATGTAATGCTGCAGACTTGGGCCGCCCAGCGCCTCAACCTAATTGCCGTGAGCCCGCAGATTTGCCAGCGCCCGTCCGATTGGGAGGTACGCAATCAGGTGTGCGGATTCCTCAATCCGCCGACTTCCCCCGCAACGGAAGAGTTGCCCACCGGCCTCGAGGAGTTTCTGGTGGCCGGGGAGCCACCTGTATATTTCACGTTCGGAAGCATGATGCTCGCCAACCTCGACTATCTTCGCGAAGTCGCAGCAATCTGGATCGACGCGATCAGGCGCGTTGGCTGCAGGGCCGTAATCCAACTTCCTTGGCATGACCTGAGCGTCTTTGAAGCCAACGACAAGATCTTCAAGGTTCGTCGTTCGCCGTATACCAAGGTCTTTCCTCGGTGCGCCTTGATCGTTCACCATGGAGGCGCGGGGACGACACAAGCAACTTTGCTTGCTGGTAGGCCGTCAATCATCGTTGCGCATGTTTCGGATCAATTCTTCTGGGGGTCAGAGCTTGAACGACTAAAAGCGGGCGGCAGGACGCTAAGGCGGAAAGGTCTAGACGCTAAGGCACTCGCGGCGGGTATCGCCGACGCCTTGGCTCGACCGGTTCTCGGTATTAATGCGGGTGAAATTGGGCAGCGCATGAGGCTGGAGTGCGGCGTTACTAGGGCAGCCGAGCTTATCGAACACAGGCTAGGAACCGTATAGCGAATGTCCGCTTGCCGCAGCCGCGAACGGCGGCTCAGGGTCGAAATTTGACTCACGTCATCTGGCAATTATGGGGTCAGGTCTTGCAATCCAACATTTTTCTCAAATTGAGCAATGCATGATTGCAAGACCTGACCCCGTTAGTATTCCTACGCGAGGATGACTTGTTCAGTGTTTCCCTAACTCTGAGCAGGACCGCCATCACGCAGCGGCGGGACGGGCCCCTATCGCATGATTGCTGACGACTTCCAGCACCAGCTTGCGCGCGTCATTGAATAGCTCTGTGCGCACCACTGCGACGTTGCGGCCTCTTTGCAAAACGGTCGAGCGTGCGCTGATCGCCTTGCCCTGACCGGGGCTGATGTACCACGCCGAAGCCCCGGTGAGCAGCGGGTGATGGGGCACCGCGGCTTCTGCAGTGGCGAGCGCTGCGTGGAGCAGGAATCCACCCTGCACATGGCCGACGCGGTTGCCGATATGCATGCCGACCGGCAGACGGCCGGTGGCGCCTTTCTCGCTGTGCTTGACCCGCGGATTGCACAACGGGCCGAGCAGGTCGCCGTGTTTCGCCTCGCGCAGCGCCTTCTCGAAGTGGCGCAGCGCGGCTTTTTCTTTGGTTTCGAGTTGATTTTTCTTCAGCAGCGGCCACTGGTTGCCGTTCTCGCCGCCCTCCCATGGCGCGCCGCGTACCACCACGCCCGGAGGTGCGGGCGCCAGCACCCAGGTGCCCGACATGCGCATGACTTCGCGGCCCTCGCACGTGATACGTCCGGCGGCAACGCATTCAGGCAGCGCGGTGATGTGCGAAAACCCGTTGCCACGCCCGCTCGCCGTCAACAGCCCGCGCGCAGGCTCGCCCGCGAATTCGACCCTGAGCATCAAAGTCGCGGTGCGCGAATTCGGATCGACGAATGTGCGGATCGCGCCCGCCAGCGCTATATCCGCGAGGTAGAGCAGCGCGGCGCGATTGACGATGCCGTTCGCATCGGCGCAATGCGGCCCCGGATCGATGGTGAATTCCACGCCATCCTTCTCGAAGCGCGGCACGTTCAAATTGAAAAAGTAAGCCGCGAAATGCAGGCCCGGCGCGCGGTTGCTGGAGATTGCGCGCAACGCCTGGTTGCGGATGAATTCGGTGTCCTGCGGGGAGAAACTCAAAATGAAAATTCCCTGGTTGATCATGTGCGAAAGACCGTGATATTAACAAAATCCGCAGCGCCGCTCTCCGAAGCGCTGCGGTATCATAGCGGTCGACCGCGAAAATAATTCAAATGGTAATGAGGAATGGGCAATGAGCAATGGGTAACCCAAATGGTAATGAGGGATGAGCAATGGGCAATGGGAAACTTCACTCAATTCCCATCACCCATCGCCCATTACCCATCACCCATCGCCCATTACCCATCACTCATCACCCATCACCCATCACCCATCACCCATTACTAGTTGAGGAGTTCTACCGATGGCGATCATCGATTCGCAGATCCACGCCTATGAAGCAAACACGCCCAAGCGGCCCTGGAAAACCGTGCCGGACTCGCCGCCGAGCGCGACCGGCGACGAGCACGTGGCGGCGATGGACAAGCTCGGCGTCGATGGCGCGATCCTGGTCTCCTCGTTTTCGATGTACCAGTACGACTCGAGCTACGCCGTCGAAGTGCAGAAAAAGCACCCCGGCCGCTTCGGCATCGTGAAGCCCGTCAATCAGGACGACCCGCAAGTCGAAGACGTCATCGCCGAATGGAAGAAGCTGCCGGGCACCGTCGGCATCCGCCTCCGGCTGCCGAAGGAAAAAGGATATAAACACGACGATCCGGGGATCGACCGCATCCTGCGCGCCGCGGTGAAATACGATTTTCCGGTGAACTTCCTGTTCTGGGGCAACGTCGACGTCGGCACCCTGGTGATCGACCGCCATCCCGACACGCGCTTCGTCATCGACCATCTCGCCATGCTGCAGCCGCGCACGCCGGCATTACGCCTCGCCGCGACCGACCCGTGGGCCGATCTGCCGAAAGTCGTCGCCCTCGCCAAGCGCAAGAATGCAGTGATCAAGGTCAGCGGCGCCTGCACGCTGTCGAAAGAGGCTTATCCGTACACGGACATCTGGGACCCGCTCGCCAAAATATTCGACGCGTGGGGCTTCGAACGCTGCCTGTGGGGTACCGACTGGACCCGCGCCTTCCCTGTGGTCAATTACGAAAACGCCGTCAAGCCTTTCCTTGAAACTAAACGCCTGAGCAAGAGCGACTGGGCAATGCTGATGGGCGGCGCGTGCGAGCAGGCGTATCGGTGGGCGCCGAAGAAGGGTTAAGTGAGCTTGCTGCTATGTTGCTAGATCTGACCGCTCGAGCCTAAGCCGCAGCCCGTCAGGGCCGTCGCACCTGCAGCGAATTGTTAGACGCTCTTGACTGAATTAATAATATCTAAGGCGTGCTTCACGCCATATGCCACTAGGAAGCCTGTGTTATATGGCACAGTAAAGAGTTTCGAGTAAAGCATGGCACGGCTCATCCCTGAGGCGTTGTCAGTCCAAACAAGTTGAGGATGATTTGGTCGTGCTTTTTCTTCGTCGCTCATAAGAGCCTTTTGGGGCTAACTTCTTATTAGATGGCACTGCATGCTTGATAACATGGATTTGTCATATTTCGTCACGTTGCGGTCATTCCCCACCCGTTTCCGGCAAAATTCTAGCCTCAGCGCAAATTCGTTCTTAGCCGGTTTGAGCCGGTCGATGGCAGCGGCTGAATCCCGCTTCAAATCCGAAACAGAATTAGAAACACGAAAAAGCGGACAATAGCGGCTCAATTGTTATGGATGCCATCTCAAAATCCCATGGAAATCAAGGTCAACTTTCTCGACAAGCTTCGTCTTGAAGCCAGGTTCGATGACTTCACGGTGGTGGCCGATCAACCAATTCGTTATAAGGGCGATGGCTCGGCGCCCGGGCCGTTCGATTACTTTCTGGCTTCATCGGCGCAGTGCGCAGCTTACTTTGTGAAGTTGTATTGCGTTACGCGCAATATTCCTACCGATAATATCCGGCTGTCGCAGAACAATATTGTCGACCCGGAGAATCGCTACAAACAGACTATCAAGATACAGGTCGAATTGCCGGCGGATATTTCCGCCAAAGACCGTCAGGGAATTTTGCGCTCCATCGAGCGTTGCACAGTGAAAAAGGTGGTGCAAGCCGGACCCGAGTTTGTGATCGAAGAGGTTGAAAACCTGGACGCCGATGCCCAGGCCTTGCTGCTTGTGAATCCGGCATCGGAAACGAGCACCTATATTGCAGGCAAGGACCTGCCGCTGGAGCAAACCATCGCCAATATGTCGGGCGTTCTGGCGGGTCTGGGCATGAAGATTGAAATCGCTTCGTGGCGCAATATTGTTCCCAACGTATGGTCGCTGCATATCCGCGATGCTCACTCCCCGATGTGTTTTACCAATGGCAAGGGCGCGACTAAAGAAAGCGCGTTGGCCTCGGCGTTGGGTGAGTTTATCGAACGACTGAGTTGCAATCATTTCTACAACGATCAGTTCTGGGGTGAAGACATCGCCAACGCGGCGTTCGTGCATTATCCGAACGAGCGCTGGTTCAAGCCCGGCCGCAAAGATGCGCTGCCGGCCGGCATACTCGATGAATACTGTCTGAAGATTTACAACGCCGACGGCGAATTGCGCGGTTCGCATCTGTACGACACCAACTCCGGCAACGTAAAGCGCGGAATCTGTGCGCTGCCGTATGTGCGCCGGTCGGACGGCAAGGTGGTGTATTTTCCGACCAACCTGATCGACAACCTGTTTCTCAGCAATGGCATGAGCGCAGGCAATACGCTGGCCGAAGCGCAGGTGCAATGCCTATCTGAAATCCTCGAGCGGGCGGTAAAACGCGAAATTATCGAAGGTGAAATTGCGCTCCCCGATGTGCCGCAGGAAGTGCTGGCCAAATACCCCGGCATTCTGGCCGGCATTCAGGGGCTTGAGGCGCAAGGTTTTCCGGTACTGGTAAAGGATGCGTCGCTGGGCGGGAAGTTTCCGGTGATGTGCGTCACGCTGATGAACCCGCGCACCGGCGGCGTGTTTGCCTCGTTCGGATCGCACCCGAACCTTGAAGTGGCGCTGGAACGCAGTCTTACGGAACTGCTGCAAGGTCGCAGTTTTGAAGGCCTGGACGATTTACCCCGGCCCACCTTCGAAAGTAACGCCGTGACCGAGCCGAATAACTTTGTCGAGCACTTCATTGATTCGAGCGGCATCGTGTCGTGGCGCTTTTTCAGCTCGAAAGCCGACTTCGATTTTGTCGAGTGGGATTTTTCCGGCCATGGCGAAAATTCGAATGCCGATGAAGCCGCTACCTTGTTCGGCATGCTCGAAGACATGGGTAAAGAAGTCTATATGGCGGTGTATGACGACTTGGGCGCAATCGCCTGCCGCATTCTGGTGCCGGGCTATTCGGAGATCTACCCGGTCGAGGATCTGATCTGGGACAACACCAACAAAGCGCTGGCGTTTCGCGCCGACATCCTGAATTTGCATCGTCTCGACGACCGCGGCCTGAAAGCATTGCTCAAGCGCCTGGAAGACAGTGAACTGGATGATTACACCGACATCATCACCTTGACCGGCATCGAATTCGACGAAAACACAGCCTGGGGTCAGCTGACGATTCTGGAATTGAAGCTGCTGATCAATCTCGCCTTGAAGAAATTCGATGCGGCCCGGGAGCTGGTGGGCGCTTTTCTGCAGTACAACGAGAACACGGTTGAGCGCGGATTGTTTTATCAGGCCTTGAATGTGGTGCTGGAGGTGCTGCTGGACGACGACCTGGAACTGGACGATTACGTAGTCAATTTCCGCCGGATGTTCGGCAACCCGCGGATGGACGCTGTGATGGGCTCAGTAAACGGCAGCGTGCGCTTCTTCGGCTTGACGCCGACGAGCATAAAACTGGAGGGGCTCGACAGGCACCGGTGCCTGATCGACAGCTGCAAAAAATTGCACATGAAGCGGACCAAGGTAGCAGCTTTATCCGGTTAAGGGTCCAACTGGGCGCAGTGTCGAGACCGGACGCTGGAGCAAAATTAAAAGATGGAATGTTACTTTGCAAGACCTGACGCCCTATGCGTAATACCGACATATTCGGCACGACATATTCGGGTCGGACCAGCGCAATCCATTGATCCGCCGTGATATGCCATTCCCATTTCGACCGTATATGGCCTTAGAGCGCCATTTTTGTGGCCAGAATTGCTGCTCTAAGAAACGCGTCGATAGTTTCCTGTCGCTTAGGACAATGTTTTCCGTGCTGAAATTGACGCTCTAACGCTAGAAAACACCCGATTTTGAGCGGAGAATCTAATAGCTGCGCGGACTTGGCGTGGTCCGACCCGAGACACCGGAGAAAAACGCGACTCGCAACCCGGTATTGGGCCTGTCGGTTCGATCGTAATTGATGGTTGGACAAACGCCCCACTCGCCTCGCAAACGCTTCCTCGCGTGGTGCGGATCACGTATGGCTAGGCTCGGGTCGGACCACGCCGCCGAGACTTCTCAACTGCGGCCGTTCTGATAGTGACTGTCGAAGCATACGATCTAGTATGCGCAACATACATTTGCTCTGTTCAACGACAACTTTTCCCGAATCGCCTTGCGGGCCGGAAATTCCAGAAACATATAGGAAAGCTGGGCGACGCCAAGAACGGATAAAACAAAACAAGCGAGCCCGGGCCAGCCGCTGGCAAGCCCGAACTCCTTGTACAGGCGGAGGATCGGAAAGTGCAGAAGATATATCGAGTAAGAAACTCTGCCTGTAAAATCGCCAACTTTGTTTTCAAGGATGACGTTGTCTTTTGGAACAAAAAAGACGACAGTGAAGAAGGCGAATCCCAATAGAACCAGCACTCGGTAATCTTCCCACATGCCATGAGCCATTCCCGTAATCTGTTTCAGGATCACCGGATAGAGCAACAGGATTACAAGCAGTGCGAGCACGCAGTAGTGGCTGGTGAATTTCGGTTGCCAGCGTCTATACAGTTGCCCAAAGCTTACCCCCAGAACGAAGTAATCAAACGACATTGTCGTCTTTTCGCGGACCGTCAATCCGAAAACTGTTCTTGTGACCTCATCAAAGCCGACTGCAAATCGTAACGCGACAAGGGCCGCGGCGATTAGATAAAGCCATGCGCCAAGGTAAGGCCGAAGAAACCAGGCCACCGCGAATAGAATATAAAAATGCAATTCAACCGGAATCGTCCAAAGCACGTCATTTCCCGCGAGGAGAAAAAGGTGGGAAATCAGCCACGGGATGCTGTTAATGTCAAAAAAGTAACGGTGTGCCGAACCCGGAAAGATCAGGGACAAAAAATAGGTTCCGAAGACGGCGGCAAGAAAAAGAGGGATAACACGTGCGATTCTTGCGGTGGCGAACGCCTTGATATTTTGCGGGGTTGGCGGTGTATCAAGATATAAATACGCCATGAGAAATCCACTCAACAGGAAGAACTGCATTACCCCCAACTGCCCCGCACCGGAGCCGAGAGTAGCGTGCCATAAGCCTGATTCGTTGCTGTAATGGCTAACGACAACGATCAGCGCAGCCAGGCCACGCAATGCGTTCAGCTTTCGGATTTCCATTTTTTATAAAATTCCGGCACCGCATTCAAATTGTTGTTGTCGCCGAGCCAAAATAGAATTAAAGGGGCCACGCTGAGCTGTCCCTGGTTTGGTGGACGGTTTAGTTAAGCACCGCGCCATTCTCTCTCAACCTGCTCAGGGGTGCGATAGTTGAGTGATTGGTGAATCCGTTTGCGGTTGTAGAACCGTTCGATGTAATCGAAGATCGCGGTTCTTGCTTCGTCGCGTGTGCGAAAGTCGCTATGGTGAACCAATTCATTCTTCAGAGTCGAGAAGAAGCTCTCCGCCACAGCATTATCCTGCGGCACCTTGCGGCCATTCATGCTTGCCGTTGCGCCATGCGCAGCGAGCAAAGCCCGGTACGCCGACGTGTTGTACTGCGAGCCGCGATCGGTGTGGTGGATGAGTCCATCATTATGGAGTCAGGTCTTGCAATCCAACATTTTTAAATTGAGCAATGCATGATTGCAAGACCTGACCCCGTTAGTGATTTGCGGGCGACGCTTTATTTATGCTGCATTGGCTTTCGCCGGCTTGCGTTCCGCGAGTTCCTTCTCGATCTCCGCCAGAGTGACTACGTCCGCATACTTCGCGCTGATTTCAAACAAGCTGACCTTGTGTGAAAACTGGCTTCTGTCGTAAACGCATTCTTCGACGACGGTGGCGGGTATCGCGTACGCAAATGAATCCATGGCGGTGGCGCGAACGCAGCCGCTGGTGCTGCAGCCGGAAATAATGAGCGAGTCGACGCGCAGCATGTTGAGCTGAGTCACCAGCGAGGTGCCGAAGAAAGCGCTGCTTTGGCGCTTGCTGATAATGAACTCGCCGGGCAACGGCGCAATCTCGCCCGGGATTGCGGTGCCGCGGTTTCCGGGGCGATGAATGGGGCTCGTCGAAATTCCACTGAGTTTTTTGCTGAACAGCCCCGCATCCACCGATCCCTGCCGCTCGATGATTGCGTAAAAAACGGGAATTTCCGCGGCGCGAGCCGCCTTGAGCAGGCGCGCGGTCGCCCTGACCGCCGCCCAGGCAACATCGCCGCAACTCGTCGGAAATCCCGATTCCCGGATCGATTGCAGCGTCGGCACGTCGAGTCCGACCGTGCGGTGCTGGATGTCTATGATAATGAGCGCGGGCTTTTCACCGAGACCCAGGCGCACACCTTCGACCCCCTTGAAGCCCGACTCTTTGTAGATCTCGTAGTCCTCTTCGGGGATGACATCGCTCCATTTTCTTTTCATCATCGAACTCCTTTACAGATAGTTTTAACGGCAATCGAATCGCGAATACTGTTACTCCGCCCGTATCCCTGCGTCCTTGATGACTTTTGCCCACTTCCTGGCCTCGGACGCAATGTGCGATCCAAATTCAGCCGGCGTGCCGCCGACCGGCTCCGCCGCCTGTGCCGAGAGTTTGGCTTTGACGTCCTGAGACCGCAACGCGTTCGCGATTGCGGTGCTCAAGCTCTGGACGATTTGCGGCGCTGTGTTCGCCGGAGCCAGCACGCCGTACCAGCCGACTGAATCGTAGCCGGGAACTCCCGACTCGGCGATGGTAGGCAATTCGGACAGGGCTGCAAGCCGCTTGCCGCTGGTGACCGCGAGCGGTTTAACTCTGCCTGTCTTCAGGTACGGAGAACTCGCAAGCGCATCCGGAAAGAGCATCTCGATCTGACCGCCTATCAGGTCGACCAACGCCGGCCCGCCGCCCTTATACGGGACATGAACGATATCGACCTTCGCCATTGACTTGAACAGCTCGCCGGCGAGATGCACTGACCCGCCTATTCCGGCGCTGCCGAAGTGGATTTGGCCGGGATTGCGCCTGGCCAGCGCGATCAGTTCCTTGACCGAAGACACAGGCAAGGTTTTGGTTACGATCAGTATGTTGGAAACGAGGGCAACCAGCGAAACGGGCGCAAAGTCTTTCGCGGCATCGAACGGCAGTTTTTCATACAGACTGGGTTGAATCGCAATGGTATTCGGCGTCATCAAAAGCGTGTAGCCGTCGGGAACCGCTTTTGCGACCAATTCCGTACCGATGATTCCGCTCGCTCCGGCCCGATTGTCGACAATGACGTTCTCGCCCAGCGTTTCGCTCAGCTTCTGTCCAAGTATTCTCGCCAGTATGTCGTTGGCGCCGCCGGGCGGGAACGGCACTATCAGGCGGATGGGCCGGGAAGGATAGCCTTGGGCGTGCGCTGCATCCATGCCTGCGATAAGCAGAGGCAGGCATCCGACAACGATGGTGCGCACAACAACCGATTGCATTCGTGCCGCCCAAAAATGCATGTCTCGCTTCTCCAGAAAGATTTATTGCAAAGATAATTGCGCGTGCAAAGTCGATAATACTACTTTGCTTGCGGGGCCGGACCGGGCCGGGTCTTCGTAGAGCTTGAAGCGCGCGTTTCTACCGACGTGCCAGCGTCGATTTGCGGCGCGTTGCGCGGGAAAACCGAAAGGGGACGCAGATTCTGCTGCGTCCCCTTTGGTTTATGCCGATCGGCGCGGCGGCATTCGACTATCCGTTACGAAGCTCCGCCGGCATTCGAAGCGATGAATAACCCCCGATTCAGGTGTCCACCATTCATGGGTAAGATCACACTGCCCCGATTTATTGCAATTGGATATTCCCGGCGCCCTCATTCCCGCAGCGCGGCAAGGTCGATCTTGCGGTCGAAGAATCCGGGCACCGATCTTAAGAACGTATCGCTCCGCGCGCGCGGCCAGCAACCGAAATCGCAGTTGCCCGAAAACTTGGTCTCGATCTCGGCACGCGTCAACGGTTCATCGGCGCCGCCGCGTATATGCGACTGCCGCTCTTCGACCGTCCGGCCGTCATTCAATGTGATGCGGACGTGCCCCGTATAGGCTTTCGGATAAGGATCGTTCGGGTTCACCACGTAGCGCACCTTGGATGCGAGCGCCAGTATCCGTTCATCGCGCACCGTCTGGTCGGTAAAAGCGCCCAAGCCCGCACTGCCCGTCACGAACGCGACGGCGATATTGAACGGCGCGCTGAATTTTGCAATATAGGCGTTGGGCGGCCGGTGCTTGGAAGCGAGCGGCTCCCACAACCTGTCCACATAACCGTCGGCGGTTTCGCACAGCACATCCCTGATATCCTCAAGGCGGATGCCGCGCTTGGCCAGGCGCAGTGCGCAATCGATATAAGGCTGATTCATCGTGCCAGTGGCGTACGGCTTGAAGGTGATGCCTTCCATGAGCCATTGTTCGCCGAAGCCGTCGGTCAACGCCGCGAAATTACCCGCTTTGCTGCGCGCGAACCCGTTGAAGAGTCCGTGCACGCCCTCGAACACCGTGCGCGGGCCGAGAAAATCCTGTGAACCGAGGCGGGCGGCCTGCAATCCGGCCTGCGCCGCCCAGCCCGGATGCACGCGCTTGATCCACGCCCCGTCGGCCAGATACTCGATGATCCCGCTTGCAAAGCTGCCGGCATTGCCGAGCGCGTACGTGGTTTGCACGCGATTGAGTCCGAGTACTTTCGATACGGCGAGCGCCGCCGCGACCGCTCCGAGCACGCTGGTCGGATGAAACCCCGATTTGTGGACTGCCTTGGGCACGACCAACGAAAGCCGGCACAACGCCTCGACGCCCACCGCGATGCCGGCGAGCGCCGCCGGGCCGTCGCGCTCGAAGCGCTCGCACGCTGCCAGCACGGCAGGCAGGATAGGCGCGCTGCTGTGGACCGGACCGCCTTCGAAGGTGTCGTCGAAATCTTCGCCGTGTATGGCGGTGCCGTTAATCAGCGCCGCGGTTTGCGCGTTATAGGTGGCCTGGTGCCCGATCGCGGTGCATGGTCCTCCCGCGTCGACGCTGCCCAGCAGCGCGCGCATGTAATCGCTTTGGCGCGCGGCGAAGCACAGTCCCGTGGCGTCGATCAGCAACTCCTCCACACGGGTGCGAACGGCGGCTGGAATCGATTGCGGCGTGACGGCACCCGCTTTTTCCGCCAGCGTTTCCGCAACGGATACGATATTTTTTAAAGGTGCGTCCATGACTATCCCCTCGTCAGCCTGCCCTGCGGATTCGCAGTCGCGCGGGAAAGATGCGCGGCTGCGTCGAAATTACAGGTAGCCCAGCCATGACCAATAGGTGGCCGCGAACACCAGCAGCAAAACGTAACCGACCGCAGCGAGAACCAGTCCGATCCGCACGAAGTCTTTGACTTCGAATGTATCGGTGCCCAGGGCGATCATGTGGTGGGGCCCGCTCACGGGCAGGATAAAGCCGAAGCCAACCATGAACCCGAGCAGCAGCGTCGTGCCGACGACGTTTATTCCGGGGGTCTGCACGCCCTGCAATACGCCGATTACGATCGGTATCATGGCCGAGGCCAATGCCGCCGCACTCGACATGCCGAGGTGAATGACGATCATGAACATCGCCATCGTGGCGAAGATCGTGAATGCCGACGCATGCTGCAGGCCGAAGCCTCCCACGATAAATCCGGTCAGCCATCCGGCCGCCTGCGTCTTTAGCAGTGCGGTACCCAGGCTGACACCGATGCCGGTCAGCAGAATGCTTCCCCAGGCGATATGCTTCTGCGTTGCTTTCCATTCCATGATCCCGATGCGCGGAAGTAATAAAAGCGCAATCGCGGCAATCGTCGTCGACGATGTATCGAAATGATGCAGTTTGCCTTCAGTGACCCAGAACGCGAGAAGCACGACCGACAGCACCAGCAATTTCTTCTCGCTGATCGTCATCGGGCCGAGAGTTGCAACGGCCTTGCGGATGGATTCATTGCCGCCCGGGATCTCCTCCATTTCGGGCGGCATCATTTTCACCATGATGAAGTAAAGCGCGATCATCAACGTCAGGGCATAAGGCCCGGCGACGATCATCCAGTCGAGCCAGGTGATGGTGGTATGCAGCATTTTTTCGATGAAGCCGGTGGTCACGAGATTCCCGGCGGCCGCCGTCTTGAGTCCGATGATCGTGATCGTCGACGCCTGCGTCGTGGCGATCATCAACATGCTGGAAAACCGGCTGCGCTTGTCGAGGCCGAACGCGGCGACCATGCCCAGCATGATCGGCGCCATGCAGGCGACGCGCGCCGATGACGTCGGCAGGAAAAAGCTCAGCACGACCTGGGTGAGGAGCGTGCCGATCAGAATGCGGCGGGTGCTGCTCCCGACCTTCGAGAGAACGTTTAGTGCAATGCGCTTGTCGAGGCCGGTCATGCTCATGGCCTCGGCAATGAATAACGCCGCCGCGATCAGCACGACCCCCGTATTGGTAAAACCGTCCATCGCAAGGGAGAGCGCCGCGCCGGTCCCCATCGGATGATCCGGCTTTGCCAGATCGGGGGCGAGGCCGAGCAGGAAGGCCATCAACGTCGCGATGACGATGGCGCTCACCGCATAATCGATGGCTTCCGTGATCCAGACGATCACGGCAAACAGGAAAATGCCGAGAGTATATTGGCCGGCCACCGGCAGACCTTGCTGCGGCGGCAACATGACTATGATCGCGAGCGCCGCAAGAGCGACCCAGAACCCCCACTCCTTCGGCAAGGATCTTGCAGGCGCTTTTTGCGGGGCAATTGCAGCAGCGGGCGTATTCGACATCGATTTCTCCATGTCTCGGACAGAAAAAATGTTCGCGGGCGCTTATCCGTGTGACCGGGTCAAGAGACCACAAGTCGCATCAGGCGTTAGCGGATGGCCATTACCCAGGGGACGCCGATCGCGAGGAACACGCCGAGGAAGATCAAGCCGAAGATGGTGCCCAGCCGCCAGTAATCCCTGGCCGGCAGATAGCCGCTGCCGTAATACACCGGACTCGGGCCGGTGGCGAATGGCGTGATGACACCCATGATGCCGAGGGTGAGGCACAAGAGCAGCGCGTACTGCGGCATCGGCATCCCGGGGATGGTGGAGCCGATTGCCAGCATGACCGGCAATACGGCGGTCACATGCGCGGTTACGCTCGCAAACATGTAATGCGTGAAGAAAAACAACGCAACGAGCAGCACCATGGCAGTAGTGGGCGCAAAGCCTCCCATGTGATGCGCGACCGACTCGGCGAACCATTTAACGAAGCCGACCTTGTTCAATCCGTCGGCGAGCGCCACCAGCGTTGCAAACCACACAAGCGTATTCCATGCCGGAGAATTCTTGATGATGTCATCCCACGTCACCACCCGGGTCACCAGCATCAGCGCAATTACGACCAGAGCCACGCTCGTGGCGTTTATGTACGCGCCGCCGAAAATCCACAATGCAAGCGCAATCATTACCAGCACCGCAAGAGTGATCTCCTTCGAGCTGAGATGCCCCAGCTTGGCAAGTTCCTGCCCCGCCCAGACCGGCACTTCGTTGCTCTCCTTGATGTCCGGCGGATAAAGCCAATAAGTAAGCAGCGGGATTGCGATCAGCAGCACGATACCGACCGGCGCAAACGAGACGAACCATTGCATCCAGGTAAATTCGACGCTGACGGTCTTCTTGACCAGTTCGATAGCCAGCAGGTTGGGTGCAAGTCCGGTCAGGAACAGCGAACTCGTAACGCAGGTCGCCGCAATTGCCACCCACATGACATAGGACCCGATCTTGCGCTCGGACGCGTCGTTGGGCTTGGAGTCATAGAGCAAAGGCAGATTTCGGATGACCGGATAAATCGTGCCGCCGCTGCGCGCCGTGTTCGACGGCGTAAATGGCGCGAGCACCGTATCGGCGATCGATATCGCATAACCGAGCGTGAGCGTTCTGCGTCCCATTTTTTTGACGAGCAGCAGCGCGATGCGTTTGCCAAGCCCGGTTTTTTCGTAGCCGAGCGCGAACATGAAGGCGCCAAAGATCAACCACACCGTGGCGTTGGAAAATCCCGACAACGCCCAGGTCAATGCGGCATCTGCGGGCTTGAAGCCGGCCTTGGCCAGTTCGGCCGGGCTGTAAAGCACGAATTGAGCGAGCACCGTGACTACTGCGACGCCGATCAAACCTATGGCGCCGCCGGGCAGCGGCTCAAACATGAGCCCGACGATGACGCCGGCAAAGATGGAGAAGTAATACCACGCGTGCTGGGCCAACCCGTCAGGCGGCGGTATCAAAGCCAGGACAACCGCCACAACAACGGGAGTTACGGCTTTCCATGACAATTTCATAACAACCTCCTACCAGGTTCAACCGCACAATCCGCAAAATCTGGTCGTATTCTGGATCGTGGTGGACCGCTTAATCTTGACTTGGGTCAAAGGAAGGGGAATGAATAACAAGCCGCAATCAAGCTGCAAGCGCCGTTGCGCGCCGAGCGGTCGCGGCCAATTCGCCCCTTCGAGACACGCGAATTTCTATGAGGCAAACTTTCGCGTTTTTGCTCAAGCGCCCTGCGGTGGCGTCACTGGCTCCAAGCCGCTCTTCACAATGGCGGCAACAGCGGCGGCAGACGCGAGGAACGCTATCAACCCTTGAGCCGAGTTCGCGTCCTTGGAGCCCGCGGCGATGCCGGCAGCGAATATTGTGATTTTTTGAACTTCGGGTGGCAGCGGTCCGATAAAATCAATGCCTGGTACAGGAAGCAGCTCGCTAACCTGCTGGAATCCGATTTCGGCCTCGCCGCGCGCCACCACCGCACCGACCGGCTCGCCCTTGATCATCCTGCTCTTGGCGTTGACGCGATCGGCGATCCCGAGGCGGGAAAATAACTCCGTGGAAACGTAGACACCGCTCGCGCTGTCGGAGTATGCGATCGACTTGGCATCCAGCAGCACGCGCTTCAGTGCGTCGACAGAACTGATATCCGGCCTGGGTGCGCCTGCACGCACGGCCATGCCGATGCCGGATCGTGCGAGGTCGACGCGAGAGTCGGCAATGACCTTGCCCTGCTTGATGAGATCGTCGAGCGCGTCACGAACCATGATGAGAACATCCGCAGGCTCGCCGCGCTGAAGCCGAACCGGAATGGCGTTCGGCGTGTCTCCCATCGAGGCTCCCCGGGCAGTGACGACCTTATTCCTGGTCGTGCGCTCATACTCCGGGAGCAGGTCCAGGTAGGCCGCGCAAAAGCCACCGGAGATCATGACTTTCAACTCAGCCCCGTGCGTTGGGACTGTAGTGGGCCGGATGCCGGGAGCAACCGGCGCAATCGTCATCGTAGTCATGGCGCAACCTCCTTCCAGTGACACGTTAAAAACGGTTCTCCATGCAATCTTGTGAAATTAGACACCGGAGCTTGTGGCATCAGCTTGATTCAGGTCAATACCCGGCATCATCCGCAGTAGCAACATGTTCATGACATTGGTTTTTTTCGGATGCACAGTATTGGTCATGCGACGGCGAATGTTTTGGATCTGCCGTCCTTTGAAAGGAGTTAATCATGAGCACCTCAAATACTGGACTTAGCAGAAACGAGCGCATCGTGCGCTTCATCGTATTGGCTGCTGTCGGCGCTGCAATCTGGTTCAGCCCGATGCCGACCGGTATCGACCCCAAGGCATGGCATCTATTCGGTATCTTCGTCGCCACCATTCTCGGCCTGATCCTGCAGCCGCTGCCGATGGGCGCGATCGTGTTGATCGGCATGACCTCGACGGCACTGACCGGCACGCTGTCGATCGGTGATGCATTGAACGGCTTTTCCAACGCCACGGTCTGGCTGATCTTCGTCGCGTTCATGTTCGCGCGCGCGTTCGCCAAGACCGGCCTCGGCCGCCGCGTCGCCTATTGGTTCATCCGCGCCTTCGGCCACAAGACCCTGGGCCTCGCCTACGCGCTGGCCGCCAGCGACCTCGTGCTGGCCCCGGGCATACCGTCGGGCGCCGCGCGTACCGGCGGCGTGCTCTATCCGATCGTGCGTTCGCTCTCGAGCGCGTTCGGTTCCGAGCCCGGCGAATCGGCCGGCAAGATCGGCCGTTTCCTGCATTTGACGACCTATCAGGCGCACGGCGTGAACTGCGCGATGTTCCTGACCGCGATGGCGGCCAATCCGCTGATCGTGGAACTCGCCAAAAAAACCGCCAACGTTGACCTCACGTGGGGAACCTGGGCGCTCGCCGGCATCGTGCCGGGATTGCTATCGCTGCTCGTAATGACATATGTAATTTACAAGGTCGACCGCCCCGAAATCACCGAGACGCCGCAGGCGGCGCAGTTCGCCCGCGAGGAGCTCTCGAAGATGGGCGCCATCACCCGCGATGAAAAGGTCGTGCTTGGCACCTTCGCGCTGGCGCTGCTGCTATGGATGACGGGCTCGGTAACGAACATCGACGCGACGGTGGTCGCGCTGTTCGGGCTGTGCCTGATGTTGCTGTTAGGCACCCTGACCTGGGACGACGTGCTCGGCGAACGCACCGGCTGGGACACCCTGATCTGGTTTGGCGGCCTCGTCGGCATGGCGACCATGCTGGCCAAACTCGGCATGTTCAAATGGTTCGCGGTGTTCGTAACGGCGCAGGTCACCGGCATGGCGTGGTTGCCGGCGTTCGTGGTGATCCTGCTGGTTTACAACTACAGCGGCTACCTGTTCGCGAGCCTCACCGCGCACACGGTGGCAATGTATGTGCCGATGCTGACGGTCGCAGTCGCCGTCGGCACGCCACCGCTGTTCGCCGCACTGCTGCTGGCCTTCTTCTCCAGCCTGTGCGTGAGCCTCACCCACTATGCCGGTGGACCTGCCCCCGTCTATTTCGGCAGCGGTTACGTGTCGCTGAAACGCTGGTGGAGCATCGGCTTCATGGTGAGCGTGATCAACATTGTGATCTGGCTTGGCGTAGGCTCGGTTTACTGGAAGATGCTGGGCCTCTACTGACCTGACGCAGTCGCGAACCGGGTCACTGCACAGATAAGCGGGCGTTGCGCCCGCTTATCTATTTGTGCGTTGGCTGAACGGTTCTTCGGTGGGGACGCAAAACCGAAGCGCGACAACTTGATTGTGGCGATTATTCGTAAATGTAACCATTAGTGACCGGTGTTGGCCGATTGCGGCACAGTCAGCAGCTGCGCAGGAAACGCCGGCAGCAAATAGAAACGGGACGAAGGGGCCGCGTGCCCCATCGCCCCGAACTCGGCTAAGTGGGAAAGGAATCTCACAAAGCCTGCGCCGCTCCAGGTTGCGGCACGACTCACTAAATATGAGAGAGTCACCAACTCCTTAGATATGAAGAAGTCACCTAAAGAATATGCGAAAGACATGCTTTGCATGTTGACCTTAGTCAAACGAACTTGATAAACAGCCATCGCGGCGTGGCCGACAATTGAACTTGAGTCCCGCGGAGCAGAAAACCAGCCCGTTCTGAATCGTTAGCAAACATGAAGTGACGATCGGTTGTCAAATTGGACCGCGGTGCTGAATGACCGGTTGAATCGGCCAAGCGTAACGGGGTCGGACCAGGGCAACACATTGATTCAAGCAGGCAACAACCTCGATCAAGGTCGACAAGAAGGCTTAGACCCGTATTATTCGGGGCAACGTTGATGTTCCAGCGGCAGCCGCGAACTCAGTCGTCGATCGCCTCAACATCCTGTTGCCGAAGTCGCTCAATGTTGTCCTTCATGGTCTTGAGCGATTTGGGGGAAGCTGCGACCTCAGCCCCGGCGCGCCGCCTCGATCGCAGCGACATCGATCTTTTTCATCGTCATCATCGCTTCGAATGCGCGCTTGGCGACGGCGGGATCGGGATCGGTTATCGCCTGGGTCAAAGCGACCGGCGTAATCTGCCAGGACAATCCCCATTTGTCCTTGCACCAGCCGCACTCGCTCTCTTTGCCGCCGCTGCCGACGATCGCGTTCCAGTAGCGATCGGTTTCGGCCTGGTCCACGGTTGCGACCTGAAACGAGAATGCTTCGCTGTGCTTGAACGCGGGTCCGCCGTTGATCCCGAGGCAGGGAATGCCCATCACCGTAAATTCGACCGTCAGCACATCCCCTTTCTTCCCGGACGGAAAGTCTCCCGGCGCGCGATACACCGCACCGACGGATGAATCGGGAAATGTCTTCGCATAAAATCGCGCCGCGTCTTCGGCGTCGCGATCGTACCAAAGGCAGATCGTGTTCTTTGCTGGATTGACCATGTCGCTTCTCCTCGTAATGAAGCTCTTTAATGCGCGAAATCTTCGGGCCCGGTTTGTCCGCACTTATTGGGTTTGAGGCAGGCCCCAAATCGACAACCGTTAGAAATTATTTTTCTTCCTGATGCGCCGTCGCAAAGCGTGCGTGTCGCGGATACGGCGCACCATGGTACGCATTCCGCATAACTGTGCGTATCCGCATGCTGCTGAAACCGGTGCAGGAGACTACCGGCATTTGCTCGACCCGCATCCCGGTATTTGAAGCGGCCCGGCGCATCGCGATTCGACCACACAAACGAACAGCCCTGACTTGGTCCGACCCGAATCATCGCGCTGTTTGCGTCTGCGAGTATTGCTAGTGCATCGCTGCGCCTGAAGCGCGAACAATCCGGCCAAGGCGCTGAATCTCGGTCGCGATGTGCTTGCCCAACTGCTCCGGCGTGCCGAGCGCGAGCTCCGAGCCTTCACGCGCGAGCTGGTCGCGCGTTTCGGGCAATTGCAGGATGCGCGCAATCTCGGCATTGAGCTTGTCGATGATCGGACGCGGCGTGCGGGCGGGCGCAAGAAACGCGTACCAGCCGGAGACCGTCGCGCCCGGCACGCCCTGCTCCGCCATGGTCGGTATATCGGGCATCGCGGGTGAGCGCCGCATTCCCGTCGTGGCGAGCGCGCGCAACTTGCCTGAACTCAGATGCGGCTGTACCGATACGGTGCTCCCGGTCGAAGTTTGGGTTTCGCCCGAGAGCGTCGCCACCATGGACAATCCTGCCCCTTTGTAGGGAATGTGTTCGATCTTTACACCCGCCGCCGATTTGAACAGCTCGAAAGTGAGCTGCGACATCGTGCCGGCGCCCGGCGAAGAATAATTGAGCCGGCCCGGCCGTGATTTGGCGAGCGCGACAAACTCCCTGAGGGATCGCACCGGCAGGGAGGGATGAACCACCAGCACCTGGGGTTGAGTCGTTGCCAGGATGACAGGCGCGAAATCCTTGATCGAGTCGTACGGCAGGTTGGGATAGACGCTGTAATTGACGGCAAAGCTCGCGCTTGCGATCAGGAGCGTATAGCCATCAGGAGCGCTCTTCGCCACGATATCGGGCCCTATCGTGCCGCCGGCACCGGCGTGATTGTCGACGATGACGCTCTGTCCCCAAGTAGAGGTGAGCTGCTGTCCGACTGCGCGGGAAACCAGATCGAGGCCGCCGCCGGGCGAGGACGGGACGACGATACGGATCGGCTTCGTGGGATACGTGAGTACCTGTGCCTGCGAAGCGACAGCGGAGAACGTAACTATCGTTATGGCAATGACGGCGCTTTGTTTCATGGGTTCTGGTCGCCTTTTTTATTCCGCATCCTGCCAGTCGAAACTGCGCGAATACAATAGTCCTATCCGTTCCGCCTCACGGCACGGGAGGCTGCACGGGCGGATAGTACTGAGGCGCTTCTTTACGGTTAAACATGCCGTAGTCGCGCATCACCTCGAATACGCGAAAGTATTCGGTCGTCCCGTCGGCAAAAAGTTGCCGGCCAAAGGCGATGCCGGCGTCGGATGACGGCACGTCAACCAGATGCGCAAAAATTCCGGGCCTGTATACGCTTTCGAACACGTCACGTTGCCACGAAGTTTCAACCGGCAGGTCGCGATTCCGCGATTCCGAAGCGACAACAAAAGTCGGCGGCCGCCTTGCCGGATCGTTGTACGCACTCAGGCGCTCCGGGCGCCACGCCGGTTTTTGGGACCGCTCTTCGTGGAGGACTTGCGAGATCCGGATGCGGTAATCGTCGAAGACCTGCTCGCGGCCGGCTTCCTGAACCGTATGGTGCCTGGGATAGACCCGCCACGCGATCATCGATCCCTCGTCCTGCCAGATCTGGTACGAGAGCAGCAGATTATTTCGATTCAGGCTCTTGAACCTGTCGATGAAGAGGCAACCGCCCATGGCTTCGAGCGACGGTTTCAACGAAGCCGCGAGATCCAGATAGCGGTTGATTTGCCCTTCCTTGACTTGGACTTCGAAAAACTGGGAAATCACGGTCGTTATCGCCCTGTGAGAGAGCGCGGCGAGCGCTCGTTTGTCGATACGCACATCGCGGCGGTGTTACAGCATCAAACCTTGCTTTTGTCCCTGACCGGCAGCTTCCACTTCGGCCGCACGAAATGGCACGTGTAGCCGTTCGGTATGCGCTCGAGATAATCCTGATGCTCCGGCTCTGCTTCCCAGAACGGGCCCGCGGGCACCACTTCGGTCACGACTTTCCCCGGCCACAGACCTGATGCGTTTACGTCGGCGATGGTGTCGTCGGCGACGCGCTTCTGCTCGTCGTTCGTGTAGTAGATCCCGGAGCGATAGCTCGCCCCCATGTCGTTGCCCTGGCGGTTGCGCGTCGTCGGGTCGTGGATCTGGAAAAAGAACTCGAGCAGCGTTCGATAGCTGAGCTTGGCCGGGTCGAAGATGATCTCGATCCCTTCGGCGTGAGTGCCGTGGTTGCGGTAGGTCGCGTTCGGCACGTCGCCGCCCGTGTAGCCGACGCGCGTGGAGATCACGCCGTTCATCTTGCGGATCAGGTCCTGCATGCCCCAGAAGCAGCCGCCTGCAACCACTGCGCGTTCTGTTGTGCTCATTTCACGTCCTCCACTTGGTCGAGGTAATCACCATAGCCTTCGGCTTCCATGTCGTCGCGATGGATGAAGCGCAGCGACGCCGAGTTGATGCAGTAGCGCAGCC
>Ga0265314_10001288_pt1 | contig 28476 bp, 26 predicted proteins | sample 4126metaG_FD_203106 | JGI IMG/M metagenome (GOLD analysis project Ga0265314, IMG submission 203106) | Rhizosphere microbial communities from Carex aquatilis grown in University of Washington, Seatle, WA, United States - 4-1-26 metaG | ecosystem: Host-associated > Plants > Roots > Rhizosphere >... | reverse complement strand
TGATGATCCCGGCTTCGAGCCACTGTTTGCACTCTTCGCTCTCGACCATCTGGATCGCGTCGTGCGGGCAGATCTCGGCGCACAGCGCGCAGCCGATGCAGCCCGACACACCCACGAGGTGGCTGACCTGGATGTTGCCGTCGCCGCGCATCTCGAGGACCGATTCCGGGCAGTAATCCACGCAGTAGGTGCAGCCCGTGCAGTTGTCCTTGTTGATGACCGGGCGCGGGCGGTCCTTCATCAGCTTCTTCGGCACCTTGCGGTCGAACTGGTCGGTGATGCAGGTGACGGGGCAGACGTTTCCACACACGCCGCAATCGATGCACTTTTCCTGGATGATGACGTGCAGCATCTTCTGCCCGCCCTGAATTGCTTCGGTGGGGCATTTGGTAAAGCAGGCTGTGCAGCCGATGCAGGTTCCGTGGATGTAATGCGGCATGCTCAAAACCTCTTAGGTGCAGACGGACGTTGCCTTCAACGCCTTCCTTTTTAGCCTCGCCCGCGGTGCTGTCAACCCGCGAGCGCGCCTGCGGCGCCGATTCATATTCCCCCGTTGATCCCTCCGCCCGCTTCGCCATAATCCCTTTCGGCCCAACACTTATACGGAGTACCGCGTGAGCACCCCTGCGCCCGCCTCGCCTTCTCCCGATCCGCGCAGCGCCGAACTGGAGCGCCGCCGCACGCTGGCGCAAGCCGGCGGCGGCCCCGAACGCGTGAAAGCGCAGCACGACCGCGGCAAGCTGACCGCGCGCGAACGCCTCGACGCGCTGCTCGATCCCGGCACGTTCCAGGAAGTCGGGATGCTGGTGGAGCACCGCTGCCGCGACTTCGGGCTCGAGAAGCAGGTCTTCCCCGGCGACGGCGTCGTGACCGGGTACGGCTCGATCGACGGGCGCGTGGTCTTCGTCTTCAGCCAGGACTTCACCGTGCTGGGCGGCTCGCTGGGCGAAGCCCACGCCGAAAAAATCTGCCGCCTGATGGACCAAGCCCTCAAAGTCGGCGCGCCGGTCATCGGGATGAACGACTCCGGCGGCGCGCGCATCCAGGAAGGCGTCGTCGCGCTGGGCGGCTACGCGGACATCTTCCTGCGCAACACGCTCGCTTCGGGCGTGATCCCGCAGATCAGCCTCGTCATGGGCCCCTGCGCCGGCGGCGCGGTGTATTCGCCCGCGATCACCGATTTCACGATCATGACCGAGCAGACCAGCTACATGTTCGTGACCGGGCCGAACGTCGTGAAGACCGTGACGAACGAAGAAGTCGGCTTTGAAGACCTCGGCGGTGCGCGCGTGCACGCGTCGAAGTCCGGCGTGGCCTCGCACAGCGCGCCCAACGACCTGGCCGCGATCAAGATGGCCCGCGAGCTGCTCTCCTTTCTGCCTCAGAACAACCAGGAACGCGCGCCGCGCAAGGAATCCAACGATCCCGTCACGCGCGCGGACGTGGCGCTCGACACCCTCGTGCCCGCCGATCCGAAAAAGCCCTACGACATTCGCGCCGCGATCAAATCGGTCGCGGACGACGGCCACTTCTTCGAAGTCATGCCGCTGTACGCGCCCAATCTGGTCGTGGGCTACATGCGCATTGGCGGCGAAGCGATCGGCGTGGTCGCGAACCAGCCGCTGCATCTGGCCGGCTGTCTCGACATCGACGCGAGCCTGAAAGGCGCGCGCTTCGTGCGCACCTGCGACTGTTACAACGTCCCGCTGCTCACGTTTGAAGACGTCCCCGGCTTTTTGCCCGGCGTGAAGCAGGAACACGGCGGGATCATCAAGCACGGCGCCAAGCTGCTCTACGCATACTGCGAAGCGACCGTGCCCAAGGTGACCGTGGTCACGCGCAAAGCCTACGGCGGCGCCTACGACGTGCTCAACAGCAAGCACGTGCGCGGCGACTTGAACTTCGCCTGGCCCAGCGCCGAGATGGCGGTGATGGGCGCGAAGGGCGCCGTCGAAGTGCTCTACAAACGCGAGATCGCGGCGAGCGCCGATCCCGTCGCCACCGCGGCGCGGCTTGAAGCCGAGTACCAGGCGAAATTCGCGAGCCCGTACATGGCCGCCGCGCGCGGCTACGTCGACGAAGTGATCGAAGCGCGCCTGACGCGCCCGAAACTCGCGGCGGCGTTTAAGATGCTATCGACCAAGCGCGACCGCAACCCGCCGAAGAAGCACGGGAACATCCCGCTGTAAGGTGCGTCGGTCCACGACCAACGCGGGCTATGTCTGCTGCGAATGGGAAATGCTGGGTATGGCTGCTCCTTTAATCAGACGGTTACCTCCAAAAGAACGGCGAAAAATGTGCACGATGGTGCACGCCTCCTCGGTTGGTAGCGCCGGGCGGTTCCGTTCCAAGGCGGACGGCCCGGCGGGACGACATTCGGTTGCCACGCTCGCCAGCGCGGCCTGCGAAATTCTTAAAAAGTCTGCACGTTGGGTGCACATCGGACGGCAAATCCACCGCTGAGCACGCGGAGCGCGCAGAGAACGGCGTGAACCTGGTGGTACACACATCCGTGTAAGTCATTATGCACCATTTTTCGAGGACGAAGGGTGACCTGCGCCAAATTTTTCGTGCAAGTCAGGCGCTCTGCGCGGGATGCAAAGCGGACACGATTTTTCAAAAAGGTGCACATCGGCCCTGTTTTCGGACGACTTGCGTGAACACGGGGTGACTGGCTGTACCACCCCGGCGGGGTGGTGGGCGAGTAGCCGGGGGTGCGTCGGCGCTTCAGCGCCGACGTAACCCCCGGAACGCTCGTTCCGAAAAGAGAAGCCTCTCGCCGTGGCCGTTGGACAACCGAGGCGCAGGCCGAGGCATCCGTTGTCGTCTGCATCTCATTCATGTCCAAAGCCCGTGAAAAAATGTGCACGGTGCGTGGATGATGAATTTCCAAACGCGGCGCATGACTCGCATCGGATGCGTTTTTCATTCGAGGTGTAAAAGTACGCACCGTTGTGCACTCTCTCCCTTTCATCACCACGCCTGAACGAACGACAACAGAAACAACACGGCACGACAACTACAACGGCAAGCGCGGCTAGGTCGCCGCACTTGCTCGACGGCCACGACGTGAGGCTTACCGACCACTGCGGCCCTTGTCCCCCGGCTGAAGCCGGGGGTTACACTCGGCGCTCGCGCGCCTCGAACGAAGCCCCGTGAACGGGGCTGACGACACCGGCTTCTTCGCCGCTTTGCCAACGTCGGCATGGGTCGCCAACGACCGCGACCCATGGCACCCAAACGGCGGATCGAATCCAACGGGCCACGCGTTACGCCAACGGCCTTTCACTGGCTGCTAACGACCACAGCCAGTGCCACCACGGCACTGCGCGCAAGCCTACGCCTGCGCGCGTTGCCAACGGCTTCGCACTGGCTGCTAACGACCGCAGCCAGTGGCACCACAGCCACGGCGCGCAAGCCTGCGCAAACACGCATTGCCAACGGCTTCACACTGGCTGCAAACGACTTCAGCCAGTGGCACCAAAGCCACTGCGTACAAGCTTTTGCCTCGAATTTAGCCAACGGCGTCGCACTGGCTGCAAACGACCGCAGCCAGTGGCACCACAGCCACGGCGCGCAAGCTTTGCCCACGAGACAGAACGTCTCTGCGTGCACGCGGGTGGGAGCCGCGGCATTTAGAGGCGATTCTGTCGATTAAATTGGGCGCGGGCGTGGGTTCACGTGGCGAATCCGCCATCACGCGGCGGAAACCCATGAATCGACTACTCGGCGTCGAAGCGTGAAAACACGGGCGCGCTGGCGAGACAGTTCTCGCAGGGCGTTTTCTAGGTTGTCTGGGGTTTAAGCCTCGGGTTTCGAAGCAGGCCGGTTTCGCAAACGCGCTTGGTTGACGGCCTGCTCGATAAAGGTAATTTACGCCATTTGGGGATTTATGGCAAGAATTATCTGGCGCGTTTTAGCGGAAATTCAATGGGTGGTACACTGCCGAACGGCTGGTGGTCAACGGCTCCTTTCTTTCAGTTAGGTCCCTCGGCGGCGCGCGCCTTATGGCCGTTTAAAGTGGGGCGCGCCGCCGAGGGACCTAACCCCTAAAGCGGGCGCTATTCCTCGCTACCAGCTGAAGCCAACGACAGCACTTTGCGCGGCTTCGCCGCACTTGCTCGACGGCCACGACGAGAGGATTTCTTTTTGGGAACGGCGTGACCTGGGCCTACGGCGCGCTTATCAGCGCGCCTTCGACCCAGGCTACATTCTTTGCGGCCTTCAGCCGCAGCAGCAACGACAACGACGGCAACAGCGACCGCAACAACAAATGAGGTTACGGTCCGCACTGTCTGACAAGCCGACATTGACACATGACCCGGAGCGAGCGAATGCTGCAAACAAGGCCAACGGCATGCAGACGATTTAGACTCTGGCGGCGGGTGGAAATTGTTGGATCATTTTGAAATGGGCTTGGGAGCGTCTTCCGAATGAAGCGCTGGCACCGCAACCTGCTGCTGTTTGCCGCGAGCCTGCTCTTCGGCGGCCTGCTGGCGTGGTACCTCTGGCACCAGAAAGTCGAAGAGCGCCGCCGGCTGCGGGAAAAAGACGCGCAGCATGAGCAGGAAAGACGAGAACATGAACGCGAATTGACACCCATTCCATCCCCGACCCCTGCCGAAAAAACAACTCGTGGCGAGGAAGCGCCGGTTCGATCTCAAACCGGCCTGTTCGCCAAGGCGGGTAAAGATCAGATCTGCAATACCCCCCTGGAACTTAAGCCTGAAGAGATGGAGCGCCCTGAATCGGATTGTTATTTGGATGGGTCCAAACAAGTCAGCCGAGTAGAAATGCCTACCTAAGCCTTTGTTAGGGTCGGGGTCTGTAAAGTTATTATCTGGCTATATAAAGGAAGCAATTTTCACAACGTGCACTTGCGCAAGTCTGTTTCACTCGTTAAATATAATTCCAGCGTACAGGACATGCGCGGTTGCAAGTCCGAAGCGCACTCGCCAAAACGAAATCCCACGGAAAAAGCTGAGAAGGAATGCCGTATGGCTATCACCATTACCTATTGCGGGATGTGAAATTTTAGACCCCAGGCCGTCAGTTTGGCGGCCGAACTGAAGAGCGCCTTGAACGTAGAGGCTACGATCATTGAGGGCAGCCGGGGCATTTTTGATGTTGCGGTGGACGGAAAGTTGGTATTTTCAAAGTATCAAGTGGGCAGGTTTCCGAAGCCGGGCGAAGTGAGCGCCATGCTAAAGGGCTCCGCGTCCGGGTCTTAAGCTGACCGGCGCGTTCAACGGGCCGGTGCCGGCAGCGGTCGCGTAAGGAGTACCGGCGTGGCACTCTTCGGTCGAAACAAAGCGTTGCTGGGCCTCGACATCGGGACCTCCACGGTCAAAGCGGTGGAGTTGAGCCGCGTCGGCAGCGGTCTCGTCATTTCCGGGATGGCTTCGGCCACCTTCGAGACGCAGGAACAGCTCCCCACCGTCATTCCCCAAATGCTTAAAGACGCCGGGATCAGCACCAAGCGCGTGTGCACGTCGGTCTCCGGGCGCTCGGTGATCATCCGCCAGGTCCAGATCGCGCAGGTCCCCGACAACGAATTGCGCCAGGCGATCCAGTACGAAGCCGACAAATACATTCCCTTCGATGTGGCCGAAGTTCAACTCGACGCGCAGCGCCTGCCCGAAGACGAAGCCAAGGGCGGCCAGATGAAGGTGCTGCTGGTCGCGGTGAAGCGCAATCTGGTCGATGAACAGGTCGCGCTCCTGCAGTCGGCAGGCCTGGAACCGGTGATCGTCGACGTCGACTGCTTCGCGCTCGGCAACGCCTTCGAATTACGCAACCTCTCCCTGGGCATCAACGACCTCGAAGTGCGCGCGCTGGTCGACATCGGGGCGAGCAAGACCAACATCAACATCATGCGCGGGAATCTGAGCCTCTTTCAGCGCGAAATCTACGTCGCGGGCAACGACCTGACCGAAGCCGTGGCCAAGCGCTTCGGCGAAGATCCCAAAGACGTCGAACGCATGAAGAAGGACCCCGGCGGCGCGCTCGAGTCGATGCAGGACGCGATGCTGCCCGTGCTCGAAGACATCGGCAACGAAATCAAGCTCTCCTTCGATTACTTCCAGAACCAGTACGAGTCGGAAGTGAAGGAAGTGTATCTTTCCGGCGGTTCGGCGTACTTCCCCGGCATCGACACGATGTTCACGCAGATCTTCAATCTGCCCACGCGGGTCTGGGACCCGACGGAAGGCATGGAGATCCGCACGTCGATGGGCGTGGGCGGAACGAATTCCGACATGACCGTGGCGCTGGGTTTGGCCAGCCGCATCCTAAGCACCGGCGCGTACGTCGCGCGCGCGGCGTCCACCAGCCAGGCGGAGACCGCGGAAGCCGTCGAAAGTCCGACGCGCGACGTGCGGCGCGCGGTTTTCGTCACGCCGGCCGCGGTCAAGAAAGCCTGGGCGCAGGGCATCGTGTTTGGCCTCGGCGCGGCAATTGCCGCGGCCGTGGGCTGCGCGATGCTGCCAGAGCCCTTCGCCTTTAACTCGTACGTGGTGCTGCTCGAAGCCCTGCCGCTGGGCCTGATCAGCGGCATCGGCCTGTGGATGGGCATCAAGTCGCTGCGCCCGGTGGCCTCCAAGGCTTCGCTGATCCTGGCTTCGCTGGTGCTTTCGCTGGTCTGTACGGGCACCGCAGTAGGCGTGCGTACCGCCACGGGCAAGCCGCTGTTCGAAGTGCCCAAATCTGAGAACATCAAGCAGAAGATGACCATCGACAAGGTGAACATCGAGGGTCTCCCGCCGGAGCTCGTCAACACGCAGGTCTTCGCCAAGGAACCGCCGGGCATGGACGTGGGCAAGGCTTCCTCTTTGGGCCGCGTCGGTACGCACTGGCTCTTGGTGCTGGCGATCTGCCTGCTGTTTGTGAACAGCCGCTCCAACGCCGTAACGCGCGAAGAGAACCGTAGTAACTTCCAAGTCTAGGGTTACATTTTAGGGTAATTTTTAGCCTTCTAAAATTTTATGCACATTGTGGAATTTCTGACGGGATTGTGATATAAAGACTCTTGTGAAGGGCTATAAAGTGCCTGTTGGCATTTGCAGCGTTGGGGGAGGATTCACCATGCGTTTCGGCAGCCGCGGTTTAACGATGATCGAATTGATGATCGTGATCACGATCATCTCCATTCTCGCGATGATCGCGATTCCCAACTTGATGCGCGCAAAGATGGCCGCCAACGAGACGTCGGCGATCGCCGAGCTGCACAAGCTCTTCGAATCGCAGGTCGTCTATAAGCGCAAAGACTGGGGCACGCTGCCGCAGGGCTCCAAGTACGCGCAGCCCTATTACTACATGTACCAGATTACGCCGGCCAACCAGCCTCAGTTGATCGACCCGATCGAAGCATACGGGCACATCGGCTGGCCAGGCGGCGCGACGCCGAAGACCGGTTACTACTTCATGGACGTGCTGCGCTTCGCGGGCGACGCGGCGAACATCGATCCGCGCAACTCGCTGGGCATGTGCGGGATGCCGGCCTCCTTTGACGTCACTGGCGTGAACAGCTTCTACATCGACGCCGCCGGCCACGTCTGGCAGCATGTGGTCGATCCGTTGGTCAGCGGGCCGCTATTGATCATGCCGCACCAGCCCAACACTTGGAATTTCACGAGCACGACCGACTAGCCCCACGTAAAACACGTTCGAACGCCCGAAACAGCCATGCTGCTCCGGGCGTTTTTGTTTTACAGCTTAAGCGTCTGGCCGACGTCCGGGATGCGCACGTCGGGGAAGCCCAGGCCTTCCAGATGCGTTTTGAAGAGCTTGGCGCGCGACTCGTCGCCGTGCACCAGAAAAAGCGGCCCTGCCGGACGGCATTTGTCCAGATAACCCGCCAGTTCGCTGCGGCCCGCGTGCGCCGAGAATCCGTTTAAGACCACGACTTCCGCGGCAACCTTTTTCTCGCGTCCGAAAACCTTGACCACCGGCAGCTTCTCGACCAGGCGCCGGCCGAGCGTGTGTTCGGCCTGAAAGCCCACGATCAGGACCGTGTTATGCGGATTTTCGAGACCATTGCTGAGGTGGTGCAAGATGCGGCCGGCTTCGCACATCCCGGAGGCCGCGATGATGACCATCGGATCGGCGCGGTGGTTGAGCGATTTGGAGGCCTCCGCGCCGCGCAGGCAGGCGTAGCCTTCCAGCGCGAAGATCGAACCTTCGAGATCGTTGAGCGAAGTGGCTTCGTCGTCCAGGCATTCGGGATGGCGCTGGAAGATTTCGTTGGCTTCGCAGGCCAGCGGGCTGTCGACGTAGATTTCTTCATGCGGCATCTGGCCCAGGCGCTGCAGTTCGCGCAGCGAATACATCACGACTTGCACGCGGCCCAGCGCAAAGGAGGGAATCAGCAACTTGCCTTTGCGCGCGAAGGTGCGTTGGACGACTTCGCCGAGTTTGTGGGTCAGTTCTTCCTGCGGCTCGTGCTCGCGGTCGCCGTACGTACATTCACTCAAGAGCACATCGGCGCCGGCCGGGAGCGGCTGCGGATCGCGCAGAATCGGCATGTTGGGCCGGCCCACGTCGCCGGTAAAAGCCAGACGGCGCTTGGTCCCGTTGGCTTCTTCTTCCAAAAGCACGCTGGCCGAGCCCAGGATGTGGCCCGCGTCGCGGTACAGGCAGCGCAGACCCGGGCGCACTTCAAACCACTGTTCATAGCGCACGCCGCGCAGCAGGCGCACCGTGGCTTCGGCGTGCTCGGGCAGATACAGGGGCTCGACCCAATCTTCGCCCGCACCGCGGTGTTTGTTGAGGAACTCGGCGTCATGGAGCTGAATCGCGCCGCTGTCGCGGAGCATGATCGAACACAGGTCCACCGTTGCGGCGGTGCCGAAGATCGGGCACTTGAGGCCCTGCTTGACCCAGGTGGGCAGGTTGCCGATGTGGTCGATGTGCGCATGGCTGAGGACAATCGCGCGGACCTTCGACGGCGGCACAGGCAGGCTTTCGTTGCGCGTACGGGCTTCGGCGCGGCGGCCTTGAAAGAGCCCGCAGTCGAGCAGCACGATGTCGCCGCGCGCGGTCTCGACGATGTGCAGCGAACCGGTAACGGTCTTGACCGCGCCATGGAAGGTGAGTTTCATCGAGGATCCTCGCGAGGGCCGCCTGCGGCCAGCCTACCACGCCTATGTTGAGGTGGCGGCGCTTTTCGTTTCGGCCAAAGCGCCCCCGGCGCGCGCTTCATTTTAGGGAATTATTCCCACCCGGCGCTCCCTCAGAGGGGAAAAGGCCTGCCCGCGTCGATTTTCTTTCGCGCAAGTCGGCCAAAAAGCACGCCGATACTTTGAACAAGACCCATTCGCGGGGGGCTCTTAGGGGGGCGCCGCCGCGATTTGGGCGCCCCAGAGGACTGAATTGACATGCAGATTTTCCGCGGCCTGGAAGCGTGCGTACGCGAAGAGTATCCGCTGGCTCCGCTGACCTCCTACAAGGTCGGTGGCCCGGCGCAGTATTACGCGGAGCCCGCCGACGCCAAACAGTTGGGCGAAGTCCTGCGCCGCACGTACGACTCCGGCCTCCCTTTATATGTGCTGGGTTACGGCACCAACCTGTTGATCGCCGACCGCGGCGTACGCGGCGTGGTGCTGCACCTGCCCAAGGCCGGCTTCGGCAAACTCAAGCGCGAAGGCCTGCATGTCTGCGTCGGCGCGGGCCTGAGTCTGCCGTATCTGGTCAACTGGTCGGTGGCGCAGGGCCTGAGCGGGCTGGAATGCCTGGTCGGCGTGCCCGGCACGGTCGGCGCGGCGCTGCGCATGAACGCCGGCGGCAAGTACGGCGAACTGGGCACGCGCGTGAAGAGCGTCTGGGGCTGCGAGTTCAACGGTCAGCCGTTCCACTTTTTGCCGGGCGAGTGCGGCTTCGTGTACCGCGACTCGAATCTGAAATCGCGCCTCGTCGCGGGCTGCACGCTGGAACTGGAACCGGCCAAGGCCAACCTGGGCCGCGAATTCATGCGTCGCGTGATCGAAGAGAAGCGCACCACGCAGCCGTTGTGGATGCGCTCGGCCGGCTGCGTCTTCAAGAACCCCAAGCTCGAGAACGTGCCGCCCGCAGGCAAGCTGATCGACGACCTGGGCATGAAGGGCCTGAAAGTCGGCGGCGCGTGCGTGAGCTTCCGGCACGCAAATTTCCTGGTCTGCGAAGGCCAGGCCAAGGCCGCGGACCTAGCCGAACTGATCCGCCGCATCCGCCAGCGCGTCTCCCTAGAGCGCGGCGTCGAACTGGAACTTGAGATCGCGGCGTGGGGCTTTGGCGCGGACGAACTGTGCGCGCCGAAGGAAGGCAAGACCGCGCAGGCGGCCTGATCCGGAAATTTTCTCGCGCGTGAAGGCGCATTTTGACGGCAACCCAATCGGGGATCCAACAGCCATGACCGTACCGCACTCTTTCGGCGCGCCCGACCTGCTTGATCATCTGGAAATCGGCGTGTTGTATGGCGGGCCAAGTTCCGAACGCGAAGTCTCGCTGCGCTCGGGCGAGGCCGTCGCCGCCGCGCTGGCCGCCGCGGGCCGCAAGATCCACCGCGTGATCATCGACGGCTCTTTCAACGCTGAGATCGCGCGTTCGCTCGACATCGACGTGGCCTTTCTCGCGCTGCATGGCGAGTTCGGCGAAGATGGGCGCGTGCAGATGATCCTCGAAGAAGCCGGCATCCCGTACATCGGCTCCGGTCCCGACGCGTCTTCGCGCGCCTTCGACAAGGTGCTGGCCAAGCGCTCGTTCGAAGCCAACGGAATTCTGACGCCCGCATGGATGGCGATGGAGAAAGAGGAATTCGACCGCGGCGGCGAAGAATACATGGGCCTCACGCCGCCTTTGGTCATCAAGCCCGCCGAAGCCGGCTCGAGCCTGGGCGTGACGATCGTGAAGGATTCCTCCCAGGTTCACGAAGCGCTGAAGAAGTCCTTTGAGTTCTGCGACTGCGCGCTGATCGAACGCTACGTTGCCGGACGCGAACTAACCGTCGCGATCCTGGGCGAAGAAGCGCTGCCCGTGGTGGAGCTGAAAGCGCAGGGCGAGTTCTTCGATTACCGCGCGAAGTACCAGGACCCGGCGACGGGCAAGCAGTGCCCGGCGGATTTGCCGCGCGAAATTTCCGATGCCGTGCAGGCCACCGCCATGGCCGCGCACCGCGCGCTGGGCTGCGTGGATGTCTCGCGCACCGACATCATGCTCGACGCGCAGGGCCTTGCCTGGGTGCTCGAAGTCAACACGCTGCCGGGGCTGACGCAGGCGAGCCTGTACCCGAAGGCTGCCGCTGCCGCGGGCATCGACTTTGTGCTGATGTGCGAATTTTTGCTGCGCAAGGCAGTCGAGCGCGGCCGGAGAACGGCGGCGGCGTAGGCGGGCGCTTCACTCTTGAATATGAAATGAAACGCCCCGCTCGAATGTGCGGGGCGTTTCATTCGATGGGTGACCCGGGCCGGAGCGAAGCGAGGCCCGGGTTCGTTGAGCACAGCGAAACGAACAAGAAGCTTCTACATTAGCTCACTACGTCAAAATTGCAGTGCGCCCATGCAGTCCGCGCGGATGAAGAGGCTTCTTGTCGCTTCGCGACCCGGGCCTCGCTTCGCTCCGGCCCGGGCCACCCGCTAATGGCTGCGAACAACCGCAGCCGGTGGCCACGGCGATAACTTGGCCTACCCCGGCAGGAGTTCCGAGAGCTTGACCACGCGGCCGCCTTCGGCGGCGGAGAGGTTTGCGGCGATGGTCACCGCGGCGCTCTTGATCGAGTCTTCGTACGGCGCGCGGATCAGGCTCGCATTGCCCGAGACGATCGCGCGGATGAACGCCGAATCGATGTTCGGCAGGTCGCGCGGACCCGCGGGCAGCTTGTAGGCTTCCTCTGGCGAGACGCTCAGCCCGTCGTGCTTCCAGCTTACCTTGGCGTCCTTGATCACGAATTCAACCATGCCCAGGCCGCTCTTGCCCGCGCCGCAGGAGGTGTTGACCGTCGCGACCGCGCCCGACGCGAAGGTCAGCAACACGCACTGGCTGTCGGGGATCGTGAGGTTGGGTTCGTCCTTGAGAATGCGGTTGGTCGAATAGCTCGCGCTGACAGCGGTGATTTCACCCATGACCCAGCGCAGCAGGTCAACCTGGTGCGTGGTCATTTCGACGAGTTGCCCGCCGGACTGGTCCATGCGGCGCCACCACGGCACGCCGGGCACGCCGCCCCAGCGGAAGATGTGCGCGGTGCCGACCGGCTTGTCTTCGAGGAAGCGCTTGAGCTGCACCGCGCTGGCCAGGTAGCGCAGCGAATACCCAACCTGCGTGAAGACGCCGGCTTTCTTGATCGCGGCGAGCGCGAGTTGGGCCTTATCCATGAACAGGTTCACGGGCTTTTCGACGAAGATGTGCAGGCCTTTCTCGGCCGCGCGGACTTCAATGTCCCCATGCGCGAAGGGCGGCACGCAGACATAGAGCGCGTCGAGCTTCACTTCATCGAGCATCTTTTTGCTGTCGGTGTAGACCTCGGCGCCCAGCGGCTTGGCAACTTCGCGGACACGCTCGGCGTTGATATCGCAAAGCGCCACGATTTGGGCTTCGGGGATCTCTTTGAGGATCTCGATGTGGTGGGCGGCGATCCCGCCAGCTCCAACGAACCCAATGCGCACGGTACGAGCGGCCATGGACAGGTCTCCAATGAGGGGGGAAGCGGTATCGTGCCGCATGCGCGCGGCGCGTAAAGCGCAGGTTGACCGGAGCGGGTGCGCGCAGGCGACCTATACGGAGTGGCCAGTGCATCGCGGCGATACGACTGCGATAAATGCATCTGTGCATTTCAGCGCACAGCAATCTTGCAATACATTACATATAAATAACTTGCGATGGAATCTATTGCGTTAAATGCGATTGGAAGGCGAGTTGCTTCGGTTAAATTGCCCGGCACGTAAGCGAGGTTTGGTTTCGCTGCGCCAAGGGATTGTTAAGCGGGCTTTTGCCCGCCCCTTTTGACCCGCAAAAACACTCGACGTTGGTTGAGGTAAGGAGGAAGTCATGAAGAAGCTTCTGGCAAGCTGCATGTTCGCGGTATTCGGCGTGATTGTATTGGCAAGCTGCGGCGGCAGCGACAAGGATGCCGACATTAGAGGTGAAGCGCGCGGCGGCCCAGGCGGCCCTAAAACCGGAACAGGTCAGGGCAACCCCAACGCGGTGGCGTATCCCGCAGATAAGGCCACCGGCAGCATCGCCGGCAAGGTGACGTTCTCCGGCACGCCGCCGGCGCCGGTTCAAATCGCGATGTCCGACAACGTGTGTAAAGAAGCGCACCCCACTCCGCTGATGACCGAAGAAGTGGTCGTCGACGCCAAGGGCGGTTTGAAGAACGTGTTCGTGTACATCGCACCGGTGAGCCTGTCGCAGTACCGATTCAGCGGCGGCACGGAGCGCTCGATTGACCAGAAGGGCTGCGCCTACTCGCCTCACGTATCCGGCGCGATGCTCGGCGATACGGTTTATGCGTCCAACAGCGATAAGACTTCGCACAACGTCCACACTGGTCCGGTGAACAACACGCCGATCAATCTGGCGCAGGGTCCGGGGGCGCGGGATAAGGTGCTTTCCGCCGACAGCGAAGAGATGGCGATCAAGGTCAAGTGCGATGTGCACAGTTGGATGACTTCGTACATCCACGTGCTGCCGCACCCAAAGTTTGCGGTGACGGCGGACGACGGCAGCTTCAAGATTGAAGGCCTGGTCCCGGGCAAATACACGCTGTGCTTCTGGCACGAACGCTACGCCAAGGACGATCCGAAGACGATCGAGATCACGGTCGAAGACGGCAAAGCCGCCGACGGCAGCTACGTGATGAAGAAGTAGCCGCAATAATAACTCGAGCGAAGGGGCAGGCATTGCCTGCCCCTTCGTATTTCAAACAGGTCGCAATTGGGGTAAACTCTGCCCCACTTTAAGGAGGTGTTTTTTGAAAAACATTACCGCCATTATGATCACGCTTTCCCTGGCTTTGCTGGCCTGCGCTGCGCATGCCGGAGAAAACGGGAAGCCGGTCCCCTTCCCCGCCGACAAGGCCACCGGCAGCGTCACCGGCACGGTGACCTTCAAGGGCGAAGCGCCAAAGCCCACGGAAATACTTATGTCAGACAACGTCTGCAAAGAGGCCCACAAAGACAAGCCGCCCATGCGCGAAGATGTGCTCGTGGATGACAAGAACCACCTGGCCAACGTCTTCGTCTATGTCGCGCCGGAAAGCCTGGCCAAATATGAATTCAAGAGCGAAGCCGAGCACCTCATCAAGCAGGAAGGCTGCCGGTATTTGCCGCACGTGTTGGGTGTGGTGGTCGGCGACAAGGTCCTGTGCCTGAACGGCGACCAGACTTCGCACAACGTCCACACCTCGCCCACCGCCAATTCGCCGATCAACTTGGCGCAACAACCCGCGGCCAAAGATAAAATCCTGAGCGCTGAAGACACCGAGATTGCCATCAAGGTCAAATGCGACGTGCACGCCTGGATGACGGCGTACATCTTCGTGCTGCCGCATCCGAAATTCGCTATCACCGCCGCCGACGGCAGCTTCAAGATCGAAGGCCTGCTGCCGGGCAAGTACAAGCTCTGCTTCTGGCACGAACGCTACGCGAAGGACGAAGAACCGAAGTCCGTCGAAATCACCGTCGAAGACGGCAAGGCCGCCAAGGCGGACTTTGAACTGAGCAAGTAAAGCGCGACGCGCCCGGGGAAGTCCGAAGGAAGCCGTGATGTCCGAAGCCGCTCCTACCGCCGCCAGCCTGTCCAACGCCGACGTGCGCACGCCGCGCTGGGTCCACAACCTGGCCTGCGCGGCGACCGTGATCGGCTTTGCGGTGATCTGCTTTGGCGGGCACACCAAGAGTCTCGACGCCGGCAACAGCGTGCCCGACTGGCCGACATCGTGGGGCAGCCCGGCGAAAGAATACGTCTACGGTGGCTTTGCCGCGTTTTTCATCCTGGGCATCAGCTGGGCCACGCTGCGTAAAGCATTTTTGGCGTACCTCGCGCTGCTCGTGGGTGTCTCGATGGTCGGCCTGTACCTGTATTTCGGCCCGGAACTCAATGCCAGCCAGGGCTGGTGGGAATTCGAGACCGTCCGGACCGAGCACACGCATCGCCTGCTCGCTGGACTCGTCAGTCTGACCACAATGGTCCTGTTCGGCACGCTCCTGGTTCACGAGAAGCGGGCGTGGGTGCGCCGGCTGGGCCTGTTTGCCGTAATTGGTGTGCTGGGGCAGGCGGTTTTGGGCGGCCTGACGGTGAAGTTTTACACGCCACCGCTGGTCTCGGCGCTGCACGGGACCTTTGCGCAATTTGTGTTCTCGATGTTCTGTTCGATTGCGGTGGTGACCGGGCCGCGCTGGTTTGAAAACGCCGCGCCGGTCGTTGGTTCGGACGACGGGCGGCGCCTGCGCAAGCAGACGCTATGGCTCTTCGGCGCGTTTATCCTGCAAGTCTCGCTGGGTGCGGCGCTGCGGCATTCAAATTACAACTTCGAGTCCGGCAAGGGCGCGTCGGTGTTCTGGTGGCACTTTGGCGCGCACATGGCAGGCTTGCTTTTCCTGCTGCACTGCATGGCCAAGGTCGCAATCAATGTGATTCGCAACCACAGCGACGACCCGCGCCTGACGCAGCCGCTGGGGGCGATGTCGATTTTCGTGGTTTTCCAGATCAGCCTGGGTGTAGCGGCGTTCATTTTTCGGCTGCTCGTCTCGTCGGATGTAAGTGAAGCGGAACGCCCCTGGGCCAAGGCGATTCTCTCGACCGCGCATGTGGCCTTTGCGACGCTGACTTTGTCGGCCGTGGTGATGCTGGCATGGCGCGCGATCCAGCGCAGCGCCCCGCAAACGAGCGCACTGCCGCAACCCGCCCCGGCGCCGACGGTCGCGCCCGCTTCGAACAGCGCCCCCGGGGCGCTGCCGGAAGGCGCGGCGACGTGAATGCCCCGACTGCGGCCAGCGTGAGCGCCCCCGAGACAACCCCCGCTACGCCCGACGCCCTGCCGGCCCGCTCGCGGCTGTCCATTCTGGCCGGGCTGACCAAGCCGCGCTTAAACGTACTTGTGCTGCTTTCCGTGGCGGCGGGCTTCACGCTCGGCACACCGCTGGGCCCGCTGAGCGAATTTCGCTGGGACCGCCTGCTGCATGTGCTCGTGGGCGTCTTCTTCACCGCATCGGGCGCCTCGGTGCTCAATCAGGTCATCGAGATGAGCCGCGATGCGCGCATGCCACGCACCGCAAACCGGCCGCTCGTCGAAGGCCGCATCGGGCGTGTCGAAGCGCTGGTCTTCGGGTTGGTGCTGGGTCTGGGCGGGATGACGTACCTAGTGCTGGCGTCGAACAAGGTGGCCGCTGGGCTGGCCGGCCTGACGATGCTGCTGTATCTGCTCGTCTACACGCCGCTCAAGCACCGCACCGAATTGAACACGCTGATCGGCGCGTTTCCCGGTGCGCTGCCGACGCTGATCGGCTGGGAAGCCGCAGAACGGTTGAACGCGCAGGCCGGGACGCTCTTCGCGATTCTGTTTTTGTGGCAGTTGCCGCACTTCTTTGCGATCGCGTGGATCTACCGCAAGGATTACGCGCAGGGCGGCTTCAAGATGCTGCCCGTCGTCAACCCCGACGGCAAAAGCACGGGGCGGCGCGCGGTCGTTTACGCGCTATTGTTGCTGCTAATCGTCTGGACTCCCACGACGCTCGCGCTGACGGGTTTGGCCTACGCGATCGGTTCGGTGGCGTTGACGTTGGGGTACGTGGGCTTCGCGCTGCACTTCGCCATTAAACGCACCGACGCCTCCGCGCGCCGGCTGTTTCTCTACTCCGTGCTGTACCTGTTCGTGCTGCTGGCGTTGATGATTCTCGACAAGGTGAAGGTGTCCGCATGAGCGAACCCCAGGCGTTGATCCCGCAGGCCGCGCCGGCCGAAACCCCGCCGCAGCGCTGGCCGTGGGCCAACGTGTTTTTTGTCTCGGTAATGATCGTGCTGCCGTTTATCCTGTTTTTGACGGTGATCTACCGCGCGCGCAAACAGGAACCTGAATTGCCGAAGCTCGGCGCGATTCCCGCCTTCGAAGGCACAGAACGCTCGGGCGAGAAACTCACGTCCGCCGAACTGGAAGGCAAAGTCTGGGTCGCGGGCTTCATCTTCACGCGCTGCATGGGCCCCTGCCCGCTCTTGAGCCAGCGCATGGCCAAGCTGCAATTGCAATTTGGGCGCAACCCCGGATTCCGCCTCGTCTCCTTCACGCTCGACCCGGAACATGACACGCCGGAGGTGCTAAAGACTTACGCCAATAATTTTGGCGCCGAGCCGGGGAGTTGGTATTTCGTGCAACTGCGCTCGTGGGAAGACGTCCAGAATCTCTCGCAGACCAGCTTCCACCTGACCGCGCTTGAAGATCCCACGGCGATGCGCGCCCACGATCCGCGCCTGGTGCTGATCGACGCGCAGGGCCAGATGCGCGGCGCGTATCTGGTCCTCGATGACGACAGTTGGCACAAGCTGCAGCAGGACCTCGCGGAACTTTTGCGCGGCCAGAAACTTTAAAATGACCCTGCAAGACCTGCCCGTACTCAATGCGATTCTGAACGCGACGTGCACGGTGCTGCTGCTGGCCGGTTTCGCCGCGATCAAGCTGGGCAAGCGCGATCTACACCGCAACCTGATGCTCCTGGCGGTCGCGGTCTCGGCGGCCTTTCTGACCAGCTATCTGATCTATCACTTCAATACGGGCTCGAAGCACTTTGAAGGCACGGGCTGGACGCGGCCCGTGTACTTTACGATTCTGATTTCGCACACGATTCTGGCAGTGGTCAACCTGCCGCTGCTCGGGATGACGCTGTGGCGCGCGTTCAAGCAGGATTGGGAGCGCCACAAGAAGATCGCGAAGATCTGCTTCCCGGTCTGGCTGTATATTTCGATTACGGGCGTGGTGGTCTACATGATGCTGTATCAGTGGTTTGCCGTTTAGCTCTTGGCTATAGGAAGAAGTAACGGTCAAAAGACGCAGAAAATCCGCCGGAAATCATTCATAAAAATTTGAATACTTCGAAGGCCGCGGGTCAGGGAGTCTCAGCCACGAGCCACGAGCCACGAGCCACGAGCCACGAGCCACGAGCCACGAGCCAGACGCCTACTTCGCGTCGAGCGCTTCCAGCGCCTGCTTGGCCATCCGCTGCGCATTCGGGTCAGCGTCGTGGGAAAGTTCTTCGAGCACCGCGCGGCCGCTGGGGTCTTTCAGTCGCGCCAGCGCCACGGCGGCGTTTTCAAGGACGTTGGCGGCCTGTCCGGGGCGTTCGAAGGCCACGCGCAAGGCCAGCCGAATGTCTTCCGACTTCTCCGCCGCGCCATCCACGCCGGTCTTACGCATCCAGACTGCAATCGAGCCGAGCGCCAGCGCGCAATGCACGCGCACGCGCTCGTCGGGATCTTCGGCCAGCGCGCGCTTGAGCGGCTCGACGGCATTCAGCGCGTGCATGTTGCCCAATGTTAGCGCGCAGATCGCGCGAAGGTTCGCGGCATCGAGCTGGCCCTGCTTGTCGCGGCCCGGTTCTTCGGCCATGACCCGCAGGAGGGCTTCGGCGCCCCGCGGATCGTCGATTTCCGCCGCAAGCAGGCCCACCAGCGGCGCGATGTAAAACCTCAGCTTGGCACGCTTCTCGCCTTCGGCGCGGATCATGTCGCTCGGCGACCAGGCTTCGCCGTCTTCGTCCAGCGCCGGGTTGGTCAACACTTCGATCATCGCCGAGAGCAGGTCCGGATCGTACAGGCGCTCGCGGTCCTTCGAATTGAACGCTTCGCTCAAATTGCGCGCGGTGACCCAGCGCGTGCGCACGTTGGCGGTCTTGACGCCTTCGCGCAGTTCAGCCGCGTACTGCGCCGCGCTCTTCTTGTCGCTTAAAAAGTAATAGCCCAGGAAGACCACGAAGCAGACCGATGCGCCAACGATCGACGGGAAGAAGACCATCGAGAGCAAAAAGCTGCGGCGGACTTCCGGCGGCAGGTCTTTGATTTCGACGGATTGCTTCGGCACGTCGGAAGGCGTGGGCTTGCCGACTTCGGTCGAACCGGGAGGAGGCGGTGTGTAAGCCATGCGATTTTCGTCCGAGCGGCGCCCTTGGAACAGCGGGCGCCGTTGAGTTCCGCCGCCGAGTTTTCCGGCGGCGGGGCTCAGACGTTCAAGAAGAAGTCCGGGATGAAGACCACGTACTTCAGGTTGACCATCCAACGCAGATACATCTTAATCGGCAGCGCGAACATGATCAAACCGTGGATCAGTAGAATCTGGAAGCGCACCATGCCCATCTTCTGGAACGTGGCCTTGAGCAGCTTGGGCAGCACGGCCATGGGAATGCCGAAGTACATCACGATCAGCAGGATGCCCGGCCATTCGCGCCGCCACCATTCGGTCGGCGTGGCCTTGCCCAGCCAATCCTGCCAGAAGAAGTCGGATAGGTTTTTGTTATTCAGCGAGAGCAGTTTGTGCGCGTCCCATGGTTCGAAGAGGCCGAAGAAGTTCCAGTTCTGCCCGCGCAGGAAGGTCCCGATGAAGATCAGCAGCACCCAAAGGAGCAGGAACCCGAACAGGTACACGGTGATCGCGATCTTGCGCTGCTCGAAGGTGAAGTAGCCGACGCCCTTCGGGTTCGGATCGCAGTACGGAATCGCAATCAAGCCGGAAAGGATCAAGCTGGGCAGCACGACGCCGGCGATCCACGGGTCAAAGTACACCAGCATTTCCTGCAACCCGAGGAAGTACCACGGCGCCTTGGATGGATTGGGCGTCTTGGCGATGTTGGCGAACTGTTCGAGTGGCGCTTCGATCGTCACCGACCACAGGAAGAGCACCGCCAGCACGAAGGCCGCGACGATGGCTTCAATGTATAGAAGGTACGGCCAGACGTGCAGTTTCTCTTCGGCAGCTTCGTGTTCGTCGGAGCGCAAGCCGTTGGCAAAGCGCGTGTCGTTGTTCACCGCCTGGTAGAAGGCCATGTAGAGACAGCCGCCCGTCAATAGAAGGAGCAGCCAGATCGGCACGTTGTCGGGCTTGACGGCCTGTTCGCGGAAGTGCGGGTGCAGCATGCTCAGGCCGAAGAAAATCAGGAACAACGTCAGGCCGCAGACCGCGACCACCGGCTTGACCAGGAAGCGCCGGAACTTCAGCGCGGCGAAGAACCCAACCATTGACAGCGTGAACAGGAATTCGGGCCGGCAAAGGACGTTGACCACCGTGTACAGGGGGTGCAAAGCCGCCGGACCGTTCTCGAGTGCCGCTCCAGACATTTCAAACTCCTGTTGAGCAAACCATGTACGGCCAAACGGCTCCGCAGATCCTTACAGCGGAGCGCTGAAACCATCCTTGCGGATGCGCCAGAAGTGCACGGCCATCAGGAAGCCCGCAACCACCGGCAGGAAGACGCAATGCAGCACGTAGAAGCGCAGAAGCGTGGCCGGGCCGACGATCGAGCCGCCCAGCAGGACGAAGCGCACGTCGTCGCGCGCGTGGATCACCTGGAAGTCGTCGCCGAATTTCAACGTCGAAGACAACGGGCCTTCGTGGCCCAACCCAGGCGTCGCGCGGGCCATGTTCGTACCGACCGTCACGGCCCAGATCGCCAACTGGTCCCACGGCAGCAGGTAGCCGGTGAAGGAGAGCAGCAGGGTCAGCGTGAGCAGAATAACGCCGACACCCCAGTTGAATTCTCGAGGTGCTTTGTAGGAGCCGGTCATGAAGACGCGTAACATGTGGAGCCAGACGATCAGCACCATCGAATGCGCGCCCCATCTATGGACGTTGCGCATGAACGCGCCCAGCGGCACGTCTTCACGCAGCGCGATGATGTCGCTGTATGCGTATTCGGGGGTCGGGCGATAGTAGAACATCAGGAAGACGCCCGAGATCGTCAGGATCAGGTACATGAAGAAGGAGAGGCCGCCCATGCACCACGTATAGCGCATGCGCACCGCGTGGCCCTTAAGCTTGGCCGGGTGCAGGTGCAGGAAGATATTGGAAAGCACGACCAGGGTGCGGTTGCGGTCCGTGTCCGGGAAGCCGTGGCGGAAGACCGACTTCCAGACCACGTTCTGGTACACGTGTTCGTCCAGCACCGTCCGAAGTTTTTCGCCTATCGCGCTCATCGATGCAAAACCTGCCTCGGTAGCAAAACAGCCGTAGCGCCCAACACTCGTTCGGCGCGCTTTCAGTCAGCCTGTTGGAATCGAAGCCGCACTATACGGCTCGCTTTTGGAGTGTCAAACCCTGCCCCAAAAAAGACCTCATGCGGGCACAAGTTGTCCCCACCCGAACCGCTTTCCGCCAGGCGCGAAGCACAGCGCAAGTTTGGTGCCAGCGTCCTTTTGCACATTTGCAAACAATTGTCGCCGTGAACTTTAGGAGAGCAACCTCCAGAGAGGTGGCCTTTCAGGCTCAAATTCCTATCCAGCATCCAACGGCGCGGGTAAGATGCGACTGCGCGTTCGTACCTTTCTTATATTTTTTCACGCCCGGTGGAAGTATGCCCGCACCTGCCCTGCCCTTGCCCGAGTGGCTCAAAGAGCGCCTGCTGGCCCAACGGACCGACTACAGCCAGGCCTACGGGTTGGCCTTGCGGCAGGGATACCTTGAACTGCCCGATTGGGCTTACCACTTGCGCGATGCACAGGGCAGCAGCCTGCTCGACCACGCCGAAGACCTGCAACGGCTCTTTGATTTGGTCTGCGAAGCCGCCGCGCAGCAGCTCGACTTGCGCATCCGCATCGTCGGGGGGCTCAAGCGCGGCGAACATTACGTCTTGTGCATGGGCGGCGTGATTGGGGAAGCGCTGGTGCGGCTGGAACTCTCTGAACGCTACGCCTGGGCTCCGGATCCGGAGCGCTAAGCCCATGGACCCGATCGGAATTGTCGCGGTCGTTTTCCTGTTTGTGGCCTTTCTTACGATCCTGGCCACGCTCAAGGAACGCAAGACCGACGAATACAACGCTCAGCGCGCACAGGCCTATCGCGACGCTGCGCACAGCCTGCAGATGGAATACGCCGAGCGCGGCGAAGGGCGCGTCTCAACGCAGCCCGAACAAGCAGGGCTCTTTAATTTTGGCGTGCAGAAGCAGGTCCGCAACGTGATGCGCGGCACCGTGAAGGGCCTGGAAATCACAATCTTCGACTACGAATTCAGTACTTTCTCCAACAAGTCCAAGCAAACCGCGCGAACCACGGTCGTGCACATGCGCCAGGACGGCGTGACACTGCCGCGCTTCGACATTCACCCCATGAAACGCGCGCCCAGGCCCGTCGACGAAGCGCAGCTCAAGGAACTCGACTTTCCGGACACGGCACGCTTCGACGCCACATTTCTGGTGCGCGCGGGCGACAAATTCGGCGTGCGCAAACTGCTCACGCCGGTGGTGCGGGATTTTCTGGAAGACCAGCGCAACTGGAACATCGAGTCGCTGGACTCGGGACTCTGGCTGTATCGCCTGGGGCAGGAAGTGGCCTCGAACAACCTGCCGCAGCACGTGATGGACGCGCACCGGATCTGGGACGCGCTGAACGGCAGCGTGCCCGCGGCGTATCTAAATAAACCCGCGGCCAGCCCCGAAACTCCACCGCCGCCCGCGTTGCCCGGGCCGGCAAACTAATGTTCCAAATTACTTAAACCGTTCAGCGTTTCGCGGCGTTATTTATGGCGAAGGAGAGACTGAACGGTTTGCCGATTAAATTTTCCCTCACTACGTTCTTTTCGGCCACGCTGGCACTAACGACCTTGGCTTGGTTGCAGTTTTTCTCTTATACACATACCAACGAACGCACCGAATCAATCATTGCCTGTTTCGGTCCTGGGGCTGGGGTTTATAAGAAAAGTGTAAGCATATATGAAGCAGGCTGGCCCATCCCTTGGCTCAAGGTTGAAGCCGTCACCAAAGATACTACAGCTCATGATCACACCGTTTGGCTGATCGATTCCTATCCTGCGCTTTTCTTTTCCGCGCTAAACGGGCTGCTGTTTTGGGGCTTAATCTGGCTCGCGATTTATGCCGTAAATGCCTGGCGCAGGCGCACGTAAGCGCGCGCTACTCCGCCTTGTGCTGCTTGCGGAATTCCCACGGCGGCGTCGGATCGGGGTCGGCCCAAAGCCCCCGCCTGGCTTTGCGCGCAGACTCTTCCAGCGGAATAAATTTTCCGCTGTATTGCCGGTAAGCCCACGCGAGGCCGGCATCTACGAGTGCCGCGTTGACGCAGACCTCGCGCTCGCCATCCACGATTATGACTTCGCCCACCGTGCGGCCATAGCGGTCCTTGTCCGCGACGAGTACGCGCACGTCCTTCCCAAAAGCAAGCTCGGAGGCCAACTGCTTCGCGCGCTGGCCGTAATCCTGCGCGGGATTGGTCTCCGGCGCGTCGATCCCGAAGAGCCGCACCTTCACCTCCGTGCGTCCATGCAGGACCGTCAGCGTGTCGCCGTCGTGCACGCGCACGACGCGGCCTTCGAGGACCTCGCCCTTGCCCGGTTCGGTGCCGGAGGCGTACGTTCCCGGCGCGGTATGGCTGGAAGTTCCGCGGCCCTGGTAAATAAAATGATAGAACAAGCTGGCGAGCAGCAGCACAATCGCCAGGCCCAGTCCATGCCCGCCAGAACGCATCGCTTCGCTCCAATTCCCGTACGCACCGAGGTGCACAAATCCAGCGCCCGTCTAGACCACGGTTCTGGGACTCTACCCGCGCCGCAAATCTGAATTACTTTCTGCGGCTATGGCTTGTTTTTGAACTCCGTCCTAATAAGAAGTCTGCTCCACATGAAGGCTTGGCGGGCGTTGTGCGTCAATCTGGTCTGAACGGGAGTTTCGAAATTATGCCCTTCCTTACCACGGCGCGCGCGGGCGCCCGCCCCCTGGGCCGCATCCTTTGCGCCGCCGTATGTCTGGCCGCATCCCTGCACGCGGGCGAAGAAGTCTTCAAACTTCCATCGCTCGCCGACTTGCCGAAGTTTATGGATGAAGTCGAACACGCCGAGACCAAAAAAGGCAAAGTGCACGAGAATGGCCTCGTCGCCACGGTCAATTTCGAGCAATTCAAGCTGCCCAAGAAGGCCAGCAACTTCGAACTCGAAGAGCTGTACCTCCCCGACGACCTGACGCACTTTCAGAAGGAACTCAAGATCCACGTGGCGCTGCAGCCGGGCAAAGCCCCGCTGGCGGTCTTCCTGAACGGCTTTTATGGAAAAGAGGACGACAAGCTTTCAGAAGCCGCCGAACGTTACCTGTTCGAAGCCGGCTGCCATGTCCTGACGATCCGCTCGATCTTCCGCAATGACATGAACGAGATCACCGGCCACGGCGCCGCGGGCAACGTCCGCAAGGACGCCGAAGCGATCGCCACGATGATCGATACGTTTCTGATTTCCCATAAGGACGGCAGGCCGACGTTCCGCGAACTGACCACCAGCGTACGCGTATTGGGCATCAGCTATGGCGGGTATCTGGCGCTCAATCTGGCCAAGCTGCCGCAAGCGAAGAGCTGGCCCATCGACCGCACCCTGGTGCTGGGTTCGCCGGTCAAGCTGCAGACCGCCGCGGCCAACCTGGACCGCTTTCAACGCGAAGACCGCCCGCGCCACGTGCAATCGCTGCTCAAACTGATCGACGGCTTTACGCCCAGCAAAGACCAGCCCGACGAAGAAGAGGAATCGCTGATGCGCGCGGGGATCGCGTACACGTTTTATGGCGAACTCTCCAACATTGTCAGCCACAACGAAGAGAGCTACAAGCCCGGCCTGTGCGAACTCTTCAAGTTCCAGGAAAAGGCCCGCGAAAACGAGCGCAAGGCCGCGATCAAGGTGCTCGAAACGCGTTTTGAAGCCGACACCAAGGCGCTCGACGCCGCCGGCGGGCCGGACGTGAAGAAACAGAAGAAGGCGCTCGAAGCACGCTTCAAGTGCGAGAAGGCCGACGTCGAACGCTGCCTGAGCAACTCCAGCGGCTGGACCTTCACCGAATACGCCACGCAACTCTGTGCACCGGCCTGGAAGACCGACCCCGCGGAACTCTGGAAGTTCGGTGACCTCAACGAGCTTCTGGAAGGCGCGCCGGCTTATGTGCAGGCCGTGGTGCCGCTGGACGATCCGCTCAATAAGAAGGAAGAAACCGCGGCGCTATTGGCCAAGTTCCCCGAGCCCAAAGTGTTGGCGATCCCGCACGGCGGACATTTGGGCTTTATGGGCACGCAGTGGGTGCGCGCGCTGATCAAGTTGCAGTTTGGACCGGATACCGCCACCAGCATCGCCGTACCGACGCCGCACTAACCAACGCCCTACTTGCTCGGGGCCGGTGGCGCGACTTTGGGGCGGTAGATCAACAAGCCGTCGCCATCGACTTTAACCTTAGCCTTGAGCAGGTCGGCGAAGGCTTCGACCGCGGTAATGAAATCCTTCTTCTCGACTTTGATTGCCGGCACGGGTTCCTTCTCCAGTCCCGCCTCCAGCTTCACCTTGAGCATCTTAAAATCGTTGATCGCCGCGAGAATTTTTTCCGCGGACAGTCCGGTGTAGTTGAGATTCCAGACACGCCCTTCGATCTTCTTCTGCATGTCCGGCGTGAGCTGGCCTTCGAGGGCCGCGGCGGAAAAACTGAAGCTGCACGCAAGGAGAGTGAGAGCAAACAGGCGCATGGGCGGTTCCTTTCGCGGGTCGCGGCACGCAATCGCGGTTAAAAGCGTAATTCCAGATTGCGCAGGCCGTCGAAAAGAGTAAGGCTGTAAGGGCCGGCGTGAAAGCAGAGAATGAAAACGCAACCACGCGGCAAGTATGCGGATGAATTTCACACGCTGGCGACATTTTATATATGGAAGTGCTGTACCCTTTCGCTTTGCCGTCTCACATTCAGATAAGAGGAGCAAGCCATGCCCGCGCCCGTCGCAGTTCAGAAATACGCCAAGCTCAGCGTGAAAGTGCTCGACGTGGCCTGGAATGCCGCGCCACTGATCACCCGCGTGCTGATCGGGTTGATGTTCTTTGCTGCGGGCTCCGGGAAACTTGGCAATCTGGAGCAAGCTACACACAACTTCACTCGGATGGGAATACCCGCTCCAGGCTTTAATGCAGCGTTTATTGGCACGCTTGAAACTGTTGGCGGCCTGCTCTTGGTGGTGGGGTTAGGCACACGGATTTTCGCATTCTTACTCTCTTGTACGATGGCTGTGGCATTGGCCACTGCGCACCTCAAACAGGTCAAAGGCGCACTGAATCTGCTCCCGCCAGCTGAAGGAGAAGGCCCTTCTAGTGCGCTCCAGATCCCCAGCCAACTGTTGGACATCGGCCCCGTTGTGTTCCTGCTCTTGCTGGTTTGGCTGCTGCTTTCGGGCCCGGGCAAGCTCAGCATCGACTTCTTCATTCGGAAATGGTTGGGCGTTGATGCGCCGGAGGGCTCCGGAACCGCCTCCGGGACCCTCGCTGAAAAATAATAAATGCAAAATTTTGAAGGCTGAAACGCGACCCAATCGTAATTTAAAGGCGTGTGCGTAGGTGCAGCGCTTGGGTGGCCATTTGTAAGGTTTGCAGCGATAATAACAGCCAAAGCCTTCAACTTGGTCTGTTTCTCCAAGCCAAGCCCTACAATCACATTGCCAAAGAAGGAATGCCGCGAAAGCGGCCCATCAGAAACCAACAAGGTGGTTTTAGGGGTAACCCTAAAATTTGCCGAATTAGGCTAAGAAAGGCTTTGATTAGGGGTCTTTTTGCGAACAGCCTAATGAAAATCGAAGGTGCAGCACCGAAAGAAACCTTGACAAAGCTAAGGTTACGCTAATAATGCCCGCGCTTCTACCTAAGATTAGATAAGAAATCTGTCCCTAAACCTTACGTGGTAGGAACGTTTGGTTTTTGTTTAGGGATCTGGGATTTGGGTTTTTCCATTTTGGCAGCTCACTAGCGGAGGGCGACCCGTGAGCATTGTCGGCCGCGTATTCATCATCATCAACTTCATTGTGTCCATTGGCGTGCTCATCTTTGCGATGACCGTCTGGACCGCTCCAACTAAGTGGCAAAAGATGTACGAGCAGGAACGTGCATCTAACATTGCCCGAAAAATGGAAAATGAGGTAAAGCAAAATGAACTCGCGGAGGGCATTGCCACCCGCGACCAGGTCATCAAGCAGTACAAGGTGATGGCCAAGCAGGAGCGCACCGAGCGTATCAAGCGCGAGGACGATCTGGTTGAGGTCAAGAGCGAACTCGACAAGGTCAAGGGCGACGTGGCCTCCAAGACCGCGCAGATCGAGAGCCAGACCTCGATGATCAACCTGCTCAACAACGACATCAAGACGCACAAAGACATCATCCTGAAGCAGCAGCAGGCCGTCACACTGGCTCAGGATAATGAAGCCAAGGCCCGCCAGGAAAAGGCGGAGATGGAAAACGAGCTCAACGCGAAGATCCAGCAGAACGGCACGCTGGGCCGCGATCTAAAGACGGCGCAGGAAACGCTGGCCACCCAGAATGCGCGGCTGGAACTGATTGCCAAGCGCGTACCTCAGGAGTTCTTCGGACCGGAAGGCGAAGCGCCGGCCGTTGCACTGCCGGATGCCAAGGTGCTCGCGGTCAAGCCTGAACTGGACATCGCGGTTCTCTCGATCGGTTCGGCCAATGGCGTCAAGGCGGGCGTGCGCCTGACCATCAGCCGCGGCGATTCGTACCTGGCCAACGCGCAGGTTGAACGCGTCTACCCCGATATGTGCCTGGCGCGCCTGATCCTCAAGAAGGGCGAAGTGCAGGTCGGCGACGAAGCCAAGTCCAGCGTCAAGTCGCACTAACCGGCTTTTCGTACGGGAGACACGGACATGCCTGAAACAGATCAGAACATCCCAGAGAAGACGCCGTTCGACGTCTACGCGACGATCACGATCCTGACGTTTTTGTTCTGTGGCGGCGCGATCTACTTCATGATGGACGAACTCAAGACCAACTGGCGCTTTGGCGTTGAAAACGTCCAGATCGCCAGCTACCTGAGCGCGCCCAATACCGACGCACGCAAGTACGGTGAGAACAAGGAAAACCGCGACTGGATCTTCGTCTCCAAGGAAGACCTCGCGGATTGGGACATCCTGGTCAAGCTCGACTACGTGAAGAATCTGGAAGTGGTCAAGACGCGCGCGCAGTACCGCGACTACTTCAACACGCAGGCGGCGGAAACCGAGCACTGGATCCAGGAGAAGCTGCCCGACCGGGATTCCTTGGACAACGATGAAGGCTCGGTTAACGGGCTGCTCCAGAAGATCAGGGACAAGCTGAAGAACGCGAACAAGTACAAGGAACCTGAACTGACGGGCGATCCGTTCAACGGCGGTCCGGCCGCTCCGGCGCCGGCTCCAGGTCCGGATGGTGGTGCTGCTCCGCCGACGCCGCCGGTTGCGCCGCCTGCTCCGACCCCCGCACCGCAGTAAACTTCCTTCAAGAACCGGTTCAAAGCGGGGAGACCGAAACGGTC
>Ga0265314_10001286_pt1 | contig 28495 bp, 25 predicted proteins | sample 4126metaG_FD_203106 | JGI IMG/M metagenome (GOLD analysis project Ga0265314, IMG submission 203106) | Rhizosphere microbial communities from Carex aquatilis grown in University of Washington, Seatle, WA, United States - 4-1-26 metaG | ecosystem: Host-associated > Plants > Roots > Rhizosphere >... | reverse complement strand
TGGCAACCTCCAAACGTGTCGTGCCTTCTCGGACGTTCAACCTCACGCCGTTGGCAGTCTGCCCACGGTGCGCGACCTTAAGGTCGCCTCACCGTGATGCTCCCCGCGACTCACGCTATCCCCAACGCTCGTACCCGACATTCCTGTAGGCAGCGCGTGCGCTGCGAGGTGGGGCGCCCCCGGCGCGCGGCCGTCCTCGGCCGCAGCAACGTGGCAACCTCCAAACGTGTCGTGCCTTCTCGCGCGTTCAACACCACGCCCTCGGCGGTCCGCCCACAGGGCGCGACCTTCAGGTCGCTTCGCTACAACCCTCCCCGCGGCTCAAGCGATTCTCAACCCCCGTTGAATCCCCGGCGCTCGGCCGTCCTCGGCCGCAGCAAACCAGAGGCGATGGGAGTCCACTCAGGCCTTTCGAATCTTCCATCCCAGCGGGATTGCGTCTCCCAGCCCAGCGGTTGCTGCGCAGCGGCTACCCTGGGTGGAGCCCCACTCAAAACCGATTGAACTCCGATGAACTCCGAAGGAGTTCGGTCAGCTCAATCGGAGCTTAAATCCCCAGCGCCAGCTGCGCTCCCTCAGGCCTCCGAAATGCCGTCGTGGACAACTCCGGACCGTCCTCCGCCAGCCCCGCCTTCCGTCGCGCGACATGAAACATCTGGGAAATCTGGTCCGCGAAAATGCCTTCCCCGCGCATCCGCACCCCAAAACGGGCATCATTCAACTTCCCCGAGCGCAAGGCCCGCACTCGGCTCAGGACGTTCTCCTTGCGCAATGGCGCATGACGTTCAAGCCACTGTTCGAATAAGGGGGCCACGGCAAATGGCAAACGCAGCACAACCTTGCCCACCCATTTCGCCCCGGCCTCGGCGACTGCCGCAATCACGCGCGGTATTTCGTGGTCGTTCAGGCCCGGGATAATCGGCGCCACCAGCACCCCAACCGGTACCCCGGCCTTGGCTAGCAGTTCCACCGCCGCCAACCGGTGGGCCGGCGAAGCCGCCCTTGGCTCCAGCACCCTGGCTAGTTCGGCATCCAACGAATTGATCGACAAGCAAACTGCTGCCGCATTGTGCCGGGCCAGCTCGCTGAGGTAATCCACATCCCTGGTCACCAGGTAATTCTAGGTCACGATCCCCACCGGGTTCCGAAACTCCGCTAGCACATCGAGACAACGCCGCGTCAGTTGGAGTCGGCGTTCTACCAGTTGGTAACAATCGGTCACGCCGCTCAGCTTTAAATGCCTTCACCGTCGCCAACAATCCCGTCTTGCTCAGCCGCGAAATTGAGGAAAGCCCGACGCAAATGCCGCCTTGCACAATTCCTCAATAAAGTTGAGGATGCGTGCGTGACGAACAGGAAGGACCCCTTTGCCGCCTTGATGACTATTGCCCAGGACCAGCAGGGCTATTTTACCACCAAGCAGGCCATCCAGGCCGGTTACGCGGACAACACCCATCCCTATCATGTTCGAGCCGCCAACTGGAGGCGGGTGCGGCGCGGCATCTACCGCATCTCGCACCTTCCAGCCCCAGAAGACGGGGAGATGATGGTCTGGCTCCTATGGTCGCGGGGACGCGACGAGCAGCCATGCGCCGCCATTTCCCACCAAACCGCCCTCAGCCTCTTCGAACTCGGCGACTTCAACCCGGCCAAAGTCCACCTGACCGTTCCTCCGGCCTTCCGTCGCAACAGCCGCCTCCCAAAGACAGTGGTGTTGCATCGGGCTGCACTCATGTCCGTCGAGGTTACCACCCTGCGCGGCCTCACCGTTTGCCGCCCGCTACGCGCGCTTTGCGACCTGGTCAGCCAAGATCCCGATACCGTTGACGACCTCCAACCCGCCGCCGCCGAAGCACGCCGCCGCGGTCTGATAACCGGGCCCGAGATTGAAGCGATGAAAGCACAGCAAACCACGCGCAAGCTCCTTGCTGCTCTCCTGCCATGACCCGCTACCAAACCCCTTCCGCTCTGCGCCGGGCGCTCGAGGACCGCCTGCTGGCACTGGTACGCCGCGAAGGCGGGGACATTCAGCGTCTGCGCCGCCAAACGGCTTTTGACCGCTTGCTCTGCCGTCTCTTCCATGAACCCAACCCGCCATGGCTCTTGAAAGGCGGATACGCCATGGAGCTTCGCATCCAGGCTGCTCGAACCACACGCGACATTGATCTCGGCATCCGCCATCCCCCGGGCGGAACCAGGGATTTGGATGCCGACGCCACTCGAACCCTGCTGGAGCGCGCGGCCGGCCTCGACCTGCAAGATGGCTTTCAATTCATCATTGGCGAGCCAACTATGGACCTCGACGCTGCACCCTATGGCGGTGCCCGCTACCCTGTCGAGGCCCACATGGCGGGGAGGCGATTTGCCGGCTTCCATCTCGACCTGAGCGCGGGCGATATCCTCCGCGAACCGTTCGAAATCCTTGAAGGTCGCGACTGGCTGGGATTTGCTGGCATCCCCAAGGCCAGGCTGCCCGCCATCTCGCGCGAGGAACAGTTCGCTGAGAAGCTCCACACTTACACGCTCCCACGAACGGGCCGTCCCAATACCCGCGTGAAAGACCTCGTGGACATGCTCCTCCTGCTTGACGCAGGGACAATGGACCAGGCCCGCCTCAAAGGAAACATAGACGCCACCTTCCGGCGTCGCGGCACCCATGCCGTGCCGTCATCGCTGCCGCCACCACCGTCCAATTGGGAACGGCCGTTTGCCGAAATGGCCGTCGAGTGCGGGTTGGACGGAAATCTGGCAAAGTTGCACCGCAGACTGGCCGCCTTCCTCAACCCGATGCTCCAGGCCTGATCCCTTCCTGAAGGCTGCGGCACCGGAGTGCCGAAGCTGCTGGAGCCCATGCAACAAAACGGCTCTCCACCGCCGGCCTTTGAAACCGACGAGGACCGAACCTTTTTTCTGGTGCGCCTGCCAATCCATTCCCAATTCATCAAAGAGGCAGAAGAGCGAAAACGCCAGACAGCGACCGGCCAAGTCACCGGCCAAGTCGCGGTCCGAGTCCTGCAATACTGCGAACAGCCTCGCAACGCTGGCGGATTCCAAAAAATCCTTGACCTTGAGCACCGCCAGACGTTTTGTGAAAACTACCTCAACGTCTCTCTCGACAAAGGTCGGCTTGCCCGCACCATCACCGACAAGCCACAGAGCAGGCTGCAGCGGCACCAAACCACCCAGGAAGGAAAGGATTGGCTCCAAACAACGGCGGAAACGTCCATGCGCCCGAGGACCAAGGCATCATAGGCCAGTAGCAGTTTGTTATCCTTGGAAAGCTTGTTGAAGAAACGGAAGCGAATGGGAATGAAGCGCGGCGCCCTGCCTCGGCCTTCCGAGGGCACCCGCTCGACCAGGTGCGGACGCGTCTCAAGGAGGTAAGTCGACGGCGAACCCCTCAGTCGGGCCGCAGCATCAGGCTGGGCGAGCCTGCTTTTTTCCTGGCTCTCGCTCGTAAGCAAAGCGTAGGCGCCCTTGCTTGCGAGCTCACCGGGCGTCTCGCCTGGCGGTGTCCTGCAAGCTCGGTTGAATTCCGGGATAGGTTCCGAATCTGGCGGGCCTGGAGTAGAGCAAGGCACCGGAGACCCAGCAGACGGGCTTCCGGAAACGCCGCTGATTCCCGTTTCGCTTGGTCCCGGAGGAGCACATGGAACCTCCTTGCCTCGGCCATTGGAGGCCGCCGCCGTCGCCCGAACCACTACCTCAGATGCAAATCGCCATTTGGCCGACTTCAGGCCACCAGGAGGAGACGAAACGGCCTGCCCTGGAAATGGCATGGCTGCAAACGCCCGCTTCGTTTCGGTAGTGCGGTACGGTTCGTTGCGGGCCTTAACCCAATCGGCATAGGTGGTGCCGGTCATTGGCTCGTTGGCAGCTCGGAGCCAGCACTTCATGGGACGCTTTATGAACCCCTCGACAAGGGAAGATGTGATTGTCATGGCGGAAGACACGCCTCCCCACGCATGTAGGCTACCCGATCAAGCTGGTCCGTCGGTGCTGGTTACTTGCTGCCGCCTACAAGCAACTGCTTGTCGCACCAACCTCCAACCGATCACAAATCGAGACCCAGTTGCGCTCCCTCAGGCCTCCGAAATGCCGTCGTGGACAACTCCGGACCGTCCTCCGCCAGCCCCGCCTTCCGTCGCGCGACATGAAACATCTGGGAAATCTGGTCCGCGAAAATACCTTCCCCGCGCATCCGCACCCCAAAACGGGCATCATTCAACTTCCCCGAGCGCAAGGCCCGCACTCGGCTCAGGACGTTCTCCTTGCGCAATGGCGCATGACGTTCAAGCCACTGTTCGAATAAGGGGGCCACGGCAAATGGCAAACGCAGCACAACCTTGCCCACCCATTTCGCCCCGGCCTCGGCGACTGCCGCAATCACGCGCGGTATTTCGTGGTCGTTCAGGCCCGGGATAATCGGCGCCACCAGCACCCCAACCGGTACCCCGGCCTTGGCCAGGAGTTCCACCGCCGCCAACCGGTGGGCCGGTGAAGCCGCCCTTGGCTCCAGCACCCTGGCTAGTTCGGGATCCAACGAATTGATCGACAAGCAAACTGCCGCCGCGTTGTGCCGGGCCAACTCGCTGAGGTAATCCACATCCCTGGTCACCAGGTAATTCTTGGTCACGATCCCCACCGGGTTCCGAAACTCCGCTAGCACCTCGAGACAACGCCGCGTCAGTTGGAGTCGGCGTTCTACCGGTTGGTAACAGTCGGTCACGCCGCTCAGCGCGAGCGTCTGGGGCTTCCACTTTCGGGCGGACAACTCCGCTCGCAGCAATTCCGGAGCGTTCTCTTTGACCATGATCTTGGTCTCGAAATCCAGCCCAGCGGAGAAACCGAGATACTCGTGGAACGGGCGGGCGTAACAATACGCGCACCCATGCTCGCACCCCCGATAGGGGTTGAGGCTCGCCGTGAACCCAACATCCGGGCTGTCGTTATAAGTGATGACCGTTTGGGAATGGTCGCGGAGAAACTGCGTCGCCGGGGCCGGGTCCTCGCTCGGATCAAAATCGATGTCTCGCTCGAGCGTAATCTTCTCGAATCGATTCGGAGGGTTCGCGACCGACCCGCGTCCGCGGCTGATGGATGGTCCGGCAGGCATCGGGCGACACTCGCCCACAGGCTGTGCTTTGGCAAGCGAGTCAAATCTGGATCGTGGATGGACGCTATGGCGCGAATGAGGTCAGAGGTCGGGCCTGGGCGATGCCCCCTACGCGCTAGGCGAGCCAATCAGTTCTCGAGTCTGTCATTCTCCTCTCTCTTTGGGCCTCGCCGGTTGTGCCGAGAACGGAGGCAATACTTGAGGAAGGACATCAAGCCCGAGAATCGGTAACCAGGGTCCACGTACTTCTCGACGACGTAGAAAGCAAAATAGTAGGCCCGGCAGAACGCCCAGATCGTGATCCCCAGTAGCAAAGCGATCTTCGGCGTGCCCACCTCAACCAGCAATAGCACGGCGGCAACCACACCGATTACGAGTATGAGGATCCCCTTAATCCAGATGGTCGCAGGACTCTTAAGATCTCGCATCGTTAAGTTTTAGCCCGAGGCCCTATTGCACAGCGACATAAACCCGTGGCGCCGGGTCAGGCGACCCGGCCGACAGGGGCTGCTAAGCCGCCCTCCCTCCCTGCCCGCCGTGGCTTCAGCGAAGGAGGGACGCGGCGGGGTCTTGGCGCTGTGCATAGCACAGATCTTGAACCCGTCCGTTATCGCCACGGCGCAAGCACGAAGTTAGTGATCGCCTCAGCGCCGTCCAGATCGTGCCAGACAAGATCATACCCGTTTGTGCTCGGATTGGCGGCGCCGTACCCTGAGAACCAGTCGCCACGCGACGGCCTCAGGATCACATTGCCTGGAGAGGCTTCGAACCTTAGGGCCTCGCCGGTAAAGAGATTTGTCAGTGGATGGCCTAGGGAAGGACTCCTGCTTACCTTGTTCGACCAATCCTCGGTGTTATCGTATGAAACTGCCGTCAACACGCGCTCCAACTCGACCGGCGTGAGCGGATGCATGGGCTTCAGCGGGCTTGAAACCACGTTGGAATCCCACAAGGCGTCCTGTATTGCGTATGAGAGCACATTCCCGCTGTATCTTGGCGCATAGGAGCTGTAGCGAGTGATCCGCAGAGATCCTCCATCGACTTTCGGCAAGACGAGAAAATAAAGCCCAATCCCCGTTGTGACCGCCACGGGCGCTACCCACCTTCCCCAGCGACGCGGGTCGAACCGCCGCGGTTCAGGGAGCCGGGATTGCCTCCATCGGAACGCGGCCAGGACCATATACACAAACGCTGAGCCATTGGCGCTCATAGTCAAGGCCGACCAGGTAGAGTAGACCGCGCCTCCAGCAGGCCGGGAACTTCGCCAACTAACATAGGCGTCCCGCGCCATCCCGGCGCGATCCAGCACTGCACTGAGTTTCGTGGCGACCGGCGACCCATCGACCCATTTCGCAAGTTCCCGATTTCGTATCCGCAGCTCACCCGGCTGCAATCGCACGCTTCCCTCGATCGGACCGTATGTCGGCGTTTCGCTTCGCCGCACACTAAAACCGGGCACCGCCGCACCACCCGGCCCGAATACGTAAAGGTCGATCCGGCACGAGGCCGTGCCCTTGGCCGTCAGGCGCAAAGGATAGACAGGTTTCCTGGTCTTGAAGGTAAACGCCAGCGGGTGCGTCGCTTGAGGAGTGACCGCGGCGTCATCACGCCGTAATCGGGCGGCGGCGAACACCCAGCCTTCTCGAACGTAATCCGCGACGACCGGCGCGATGTTAGTCGGCGTGGCAAAGCCGTTTCTATTGAGCCACACCATCAGAGCCACCGGATCGCCTGATTGGATGGTAACGGTGTCGAATAGGCCAACCTCCTGGCGATTGAGAACGCAAACATTGCCAACGGGAGAAGAGGATGTGCTCGCAGCGGTGGTCCGGACATTGAGACTGTTCGAGACGGCCAGGAGCAGGCAGGCGGCGTAACTCAAGACCAGGATGACGAATGGACCTTCGCTCTGTACCCGGCGTTTGAGCCAAATCGCAACCGCGGCCATCGGTAAGATCAGCCAGTAGTGCTTCACCGAAAGCACCACCTTGGGTTGGAAGACGATCTGCAAGGTGGGAAACAAGCCGGTGGAGACCGGTTCGATCTCGGGGACTGCGGGCAAGGGCACTACCCAGGCGAAGTTGGTGCCCTGGCCGACGAAGGACGTTTCTATGACCAGCGTCTCTGTGCCATCCGCATACTGAATCAAGGCGCGCTGATCGGGAATTTGAGGCATCGCATAGGCGGTCTCGGAGAAAACTATGCCGTCCGCCGACGCCACGAATGGCAAGATGGTCACGAGAGCGAGGATGCAGACTCTCAAGATGTAACTGGCCCACAGCTTCCTCATCTTCTAACATCCTTAGCCGTTATGGTCCTTGGTGTCGAGTGGTTTTCTGTTCACGTCCCCCCCTCAAAACGGCATCGGCAAAGCTGGCTGCGATTCCACGGGCCGGCGCGTCAAACCTCAACTACCAAACAACGGGCCGACACGGTGAGTATTCGCGCGCTCCACTACTACTGTGCGACAACCTGCCTCTCGAGTATAGTCAGGTCAATGGACCATCGGTTGTGGTTGATGCTCTGGCTGGCAACAGGTTGTTGCCTTTCGACCCCCGTCCACGCCACGTCCCTGGTGGAGGCGGGAACATTCACCGAGATCTATGACCCCCAAAGAGGGGAGACGGAACCCTGGTGCATTAATGATCACTGCTTCATCCGCGGTGAGGATGGCACCTGGCACTTGTTCGGCATCACCCATATCAAGCCCTTCAATTTCAAGAGCGACCCCGGGCGAAACCTGCTTCACGCCACCGCCAAGTCACTTCGCCAATCCCCTTGGCACAAAGAACCGTTCGCCGTCACCGCCGATTGGCAACACCAGCACGAATGGCTGCTTTGGGCTCCTCATGTGGTGCCCTACGATGGTCAGTATTATATGTTTGTTTGCGCGGGGAATCGCGACGGCCACGACTACCGGATCCATCTGCTCACCTCCACCAACCTTTGGCAATGGGACCGTAGCTTGGCAAATCCCCTCCTCATCGATGGTTTCGACGCCCGTGACCCGAATGTTCTCCGCGTCGGTTCCGAATGGGTCATGTATTACACCGCCACCGACACACCCGAGGGCGGTCACCACATTGTTGCCTGCGTCCGCAGCCGAGACCTGCAGCACTGGGACCGCCGTCAGGTCGCCTTCTCCCACGACCGCCAAGGCACTTTCGCCGGCCCCGCTGAATCCCCGTTTGTCGTGCGGCGGGGAGCGGCCTACTACCTGTTCATCTGCGATGGCGGAACCATCAACATTTACTCGAGTCGTGACCCCTTGCATTGGATGATGGAGGATCATGCCGGTGCGATTCAGGCTCACGCCTCTGAAGTGGTTCGAGATGTCGATGGCAAGTGGTACATCAGCCACGCCGGCTGGGAGCGCGGCGGGCTCTCCCTAGCGCCGCTGCTCTGGCACGATGGCCTGGACGAGAACGACTCCTCCCTGGTGCCAGGGCAATAATTGGTCCCACTCTATTCCCTCCGACACCTTCGCAGCACGGTCGCGCATTTGGGTAATTCACAAGTTATTCACATATCCTCCATCGGTCCTCCGCATGGCAGTGCGACCATCATCCGCAAATGGATTTTCTCCACGCGCCCTTCGTGGGTATCGAGCCTGCTACCTCCTTCCTCCGACGGCTGTCTTGGATATCCCTCTTATCAATGCTCACCTCCGGATGCGTGCTTGGTCGGCCTTCGAAGGTTCAGATCCAAGCCGGGCGGACAGTCCCCGCGGGTGCGAGCGTGAGTGCAAGCCCCCCTTTCCTGAAGGTGGCCACCTTCAACATCTGGGGCCTGCCATCTTGGATCAACGGCGCGGATCCAAACCGCTACGGTCGCATCGCTCGGGAATTGGACCGGCTCGGGTCTGATGTCGTGCTCCTCCAAGAAGTTTGGACCCGCAGGCCTTTCGAAGTGCTTTCGGAAAAAGACAAGGGGTCGGCGCGGACGTGGTGGGTAGCTTCGGCGCGATGGAAGGGCGGTTTCCTGGGTCAGAACGGATTGCTTACTCTATCCAAGTATCCCATCGAAGCCGGCGAGATCCGACATTTCAGCACGGCCAGCATGCCGGATTCCCTGATGCATAAGGGTGCTCTGAAGATCACGGTCACGATTCGGTCGGGACTTCGCGTCAATATATGGAATACGCATCTGCAGGATGGGGGCTCAAAACGTGTTCGGTCTCGTCAGATTGCGGAACTCATCCGATGGGTCCGCGATGCTACGGACAATCAATGCGCCGATATTGTCGGTGGGGACTTCAATTCCACACCCGATAGCGAGGAGTTCCGGCAATTGACCGCTGCGATCGGGCCGAGCGTTCACCAGCTCGCGAATCAGGCTGAGCTCCCAACTTGGGATGGGCTCAAACCCGCCTCGGGAGAAGGGGAGTCCCTTGATCATATATTCGTTAGAATGACGCGACCGAGTTTTGAAGTGCGCCCATGGTCACGGCGCGTGTTCACAGCTTCCCGCTTGGAGGACCGGCTCTCGGATCACATGGGTATCGAGAGCCTCCTGACTTTTGCGCCTGCTGAGGAGAGCGGTTCCGTGCCTCTGGCATTGCCCAGAATCTCTTCTCTGCTTCCGGGAGTGTCGGCCCTCCTGAACCGCTAGAACCTCGGGCCTCGTCGGAAACCTTGTCCTTCATGGCGGAAGCGCCTATCCTACGGCAGAATGAATCTGAATCAAATCACGTCTCTGGATCTGAAACGAATTGCTAAACTGCTGGAACAGAAAGAAAGTCTGCTGGCTGAAGTTGCTTTAATCGATGGCGAACTCCTCAAATTTGAATCGGGTGGACCCGCCGCACCCTCGAAGCTCAAGCTTGGGCGCAAACCCGGTCTGCAAACCACATCGAAGCGCGCGCCCAGAGGTTCCCTGAAGGCCGCAATTGTTGAACTCGTGAAGCAGGCTGGGAAGTCTGGCATCAGGGTTAAGGAGATCGCCGAGAAGCTAGGTCTAAACCAGGTCCGCGTCTTCACTTGGTTTTACACCACCGGGAAGAACATAAAAGAAATCAAGAAAGCGGGTCGTGGGCAGTTCGCCTGGACCGGCAACTCAACCCCCTCTGCCACCCTGGCGGCTCCCGCCTTGCCGCCCTCGGCTAAGTCTAAGGCCCAGAAACCTACTGCCCGAAAAGCGAAGGGCGGTAATCACGGCGTGGTGAAGGACACGATCATCAATCTTGTGAAGACCAGCGGTAAGTCTGGCATCGCCGTCAAGGACATCGCCCAAGTCCTCGGAGTGGACTCCCAACGCGTCTTCTCATGGTTCAATACTACCGGTAAGAAGGTGAAGGAAATCAAAAAGGTGGGCCGTGGCCAATACGCCTGGAAGGCTTGAATGCTCCTCGATCTTCTCGACCAACTCGTGGATAGTTGCTTGCAGTTCGGCCGGCAACGACAGGAACGACAACGGCCCTTGTTCAACGATTTCGTTGAACCGGTGTATCAGTTGTACCAGAAGGTCCATGAACAGTACTTGGAGAATTTCAAGGAGTACCGCGCCACGCTGACCGAGGGGGGGGCATTTGCCTCCAAGACCGAAGAACTGTGTGGCCGGCTCAACCGGGACTACCGTTTCTCCCCCGAGCAGCAAGCCAAAGTGATCCCCTTCATGGAGCTAACCCGCCAGCAGATGACCAGCTACGTCCGGGACGACCAACTCATCGGATTCATCTCCGATATCCGCTCCTACCTGAGCCGCGCATTTACCGAGGTTTGTGGCACACAATACACCGGGGGGACGCTCCGCGTCATGTCCCCGGTTTTCCGCAACAGCCTCTCCGGCCTGCTCAGGAAGATCGTCGGCGAATCGACTCTTCCCGAAGGAGCCAAGCAAGCCGCGGCGGCGCGAATTCTCGATGGAATTGTCAACGAGCTCCAGCAGGGCTTTGAGGCGGTTACCAAGAGGTACCTCACGCTGCGCGCACAAACGGCGGCGTAATCCGCTGCCTGTGCCTCTCCGCGTTTGTTGAACCCGGCGACCTGACCGGGTCGCAATCCCAGCGATACCAAGTGGTGCCCCCGCCCGGAATTGAACCGGGATCTGCCGCTTAGGAGGCGGCAGCTCTATCCATTTGAGCTACGGGAGCAAGCCGTCATTCACGTTCAGGGTAGCAATTCCGGCGAAGCTGGCAAGTCGCACTCGAGTTTGGGACCTTACTTCCGCCGCATCAATTCCTCAATCTGGTCGGGCTCGATTGGCGTATCGGCCATGAGGTCGATCTGCCCGTCCTGCGTCACCACCACATCATTCTCCAGGCGCACGGCGAACCCCTCCTCGGGGATGTAGATCGCGGGCTCCACCGTCATCACCCATCCGGCCTGGATTGGCGTCGTCGTCAGGCCCACGTCGTGGACGTCCAGGCCCAGGGGATGGCCAAGGCCGTGCATGAAGTACTTCTTGAACGCCGGCTGATCGGGATCTTGACTCTTGATCTCCCGCAGGCTGAGCAGGCCGAGGTCCACCAACTCCTTCTCGATCAGCTGCTCACCCTCGGTTTGCCAGTCTTTCGGCAGTTTGCCCGGTACCAGGCCCTTGATCGACTGACGCAAGACTCGCAAAACGGCCTTATACACGGCGCGCTGGCGGCGGGAAAAACGCCCACTTACCGGGATGGTACGTGTGAGATCAGTGTTGTAGTTGGCGTAGCTCGCGGCCGCGTCTAAAAGCAATAACTCGCCCTTGCGGCAGATCGCTGTGTTAGTCAGGTAATGGAGGCACAGCGCGTTGGCCCCGGAGCCGATGATTGGCGAATACGCAAAACGACAGTTTTGCCGCACGTATTCGTGAGCCAATTCAGCCTCCACATCGGCCTCGGTGATTCCTGGTTTCAGCAGCTTAAGCACCCGCTGGAAACCGCGGTTGGTCACCTCCGCCGCCCTTTTCATCAGGGCCACTTCAGCCTCGGACTTCACCGCCCGCAGTTGGTGCATCACGCGAGCCAGGCGTTGATAGTCGTGAAGCGGATATCGCCGCATGGTCTCCGCCACGAATCGAGCCTCGCGGCTCTCCACCTCGATCTGCGCGCGCTTGTGCTCATTGGAGTTCAAATACACGTGCTCGCTCTCGCACATCAGCCGGTGGAACGTGCGGGGAAACTCCGACAGCCATTGGATATTCTGGACCCCGGTCGCCCGTCGGGCTTCGTCCTTGGAGAGCTTGTGGCCTTCCCACAGCTCGGCTTCCGCGACCGGCTCCCGCAAGAACAGGATCTCCCGCTGCTTCGGGTCGTGCGCGTCGGGATACAGCAGGAGCACGCTCTGCTCCTGCTCAACTCCCGAGAGATAGAACAGATCGGAATTCGGGACCATCACCAGCAGTCCATCCGCGTTGGTCGGAAGCAGATCGTTGCCGTTCACCACCGCCAGGGAATTGGGCAGCAACAGCCCCTTGAGACGCTCACGGTTTGCCTTGAACAAGTCCGAATGAATGGGCAAATGACGCATAGACCCTGAGCATTACAGAAGTGCCCTGCCGCTTCAATAAGACTGAGACAGCCTTCCTCCCCAGAGTCCAGGGTTGACTTTAGCCAGCCTTGAAGCTGGGATTGCCGAAACGCCTGCGCTCTTCAGGACGTTTTTATTCGTCGGTCGAAACTAATCTAACTCATTGCACCCGCGTGCGCGACGCCCACGGCCCGGCTTCGCCTTGCGGGCCTCGTAGCTCAAGATTGGTGACCGGCAGGACCGCCGATGCTATGAAGACTCTATCGATTATGAGCCCACCGACCATATCCCGCCTAGGCCGGGCCCTCCTCTTCACCACCGCAATGCTGGCGTGCGCCGCCTCCTTCGCTGGCTCGGCTCCCGCCCCCGTCCGCGACTACCCGTTCAAGCCCGTCCCCTTTACCGACGTCCACCTAAACGACGTCTTTTGGGCTCCCCGTATCGAGACCAACCGGGTCTTCACCATCCCTTTCGCCTTCGAACAGTGCGAGAAGTCGGGGCGCATGGACAACTTCGTCCGCGCCGCCGCCGCCCTGCGAGGCGAGCGTTTGACCAATGATCGCCCTCCTCCGTACCCGTTTGACGACACCGATCCCTACAAAGTCCTGGAGGGCGCTTCCTACGCCCTGAGCGTGCAACCCGATCCCAAACTCAAGGCCTACCTAGACGGCCTGATCAAGGAGATCGGCCAGGCCCAGGAACCCGACGGCTACCTCTATACCGCCCGAACGATCAATCCGAAACACCCGCACGATTGGTCCGGCTCGGAACGTTGGCTGCGCGATCCCGATCAAAGCCACGAGCTCTACGACGCGGGTCATTTGTTTGAGGCCGCCGCCGCCCACTACCAGGCTACTGGCGAGCGAAGCCTGTTGGAGATCGCCATCAAGGAGGCGAACCTCCTCTGCCGGACTTTCGGGCCCGACAAACTCCATATCTGGCCCGGGCACGAGATCGTCGAGATGGGGTTGGCCAAGCTTTATCGTGCCACCGGCGACCAGCGCTATCTGGATCTGGCCAAGTTCTTCGTCGACGTCCGCGGCCCGGGTGGCGACGACTACCACCAATCCCGGATCAAGCCGGTGGACGAAACCCAGGCCGTGGGCCATGCCGTGCGGGCCGGCTATCTCTATAGCGGAATGGCTGACGTGGCTGCCCTGACTGGCGATCAGGACTATCTCAAGGCCATCGACGCCATCTGGCAGGATACCGTCCGCACCAAACTTTATCTCACTGGCGGGATTGGCGCCCTTGGCGCGGGCGAAGCCTTCGGCAAAGAATATGAACTGCCTAACCTCAGCGCCTATTGCGAGACCTGCGCCGCCGTCGCCAACGATTACTGGAACCTCAGGCTCTTCCTCCTCCACGGCGATTCGAAGTACGTGGACGTCATGGAACGCACCCTCTACAACGGCTTAATCTCGGGCGTTTCCCTCGACGGCAAAAAATTCTTCTACCCCAACCCGCTGGAGTCCGACGGCCAGCATGAGCGAAGTCCGTGGTTCGGTTGCGCTTGCTGCCCGGGCAACATCACCCGGTTCCTCGCCTCGATCCCCGGCTATGTCTATGCACAGCAGGGCAGCGACCTCTATGTAAACCTTTTTGCCGCCGGCACGGCCTCCATCAGGCTGGATTCCGGTCGAACCGTAAAGCTCACCCAAGCAACGCGTTATCCTTGGGATGGCGGAGTCAAGCTGGTGGTAGAGCCCGATCGATCCGGCAAGTTCTCCATTCGCGTCCGGATCCCTGGCTGGGCCCGCGAAGAAGCTGTTCCGAGCGATCTCTATCGCTTCCTGGACCCGTCCAACGAAAAGGTCACCCTCGCCGTCAACGGCAAACAGGTTCCCATCTCTCTCGATAAGGGTTACGTCCGCTTGAACCGCTCGTGGAAGCGTGGCGATGTGATCGATCTGCAACTGCCGATGCCCGTGCGCCGGGTCATTGCCAATGACAAAGTCACCGACGACCTCGGGAAAGTGGCCCTCCAACGCGGTCCCTTGGTCTACTGCCTGGAGTGGCCGGAAGCCAAAGGCGGTCACGTGGTCAACCTCCTGCTCCCCGACGGCGCCCCCTTAACGGCTGAACCGCGCCCCGACCTCCTCGGCGGAGTCGTCGTCCTTCGCGGGCAAGCCCAAGGCCTGCGCTACGCGGACGCCCATAAACGCGTTAACCAGGCATCGACTGAGATTACCGCCATCCCATACTATGCCTGGGCAAACCGCGGCCGCGGCGAAATGGCCGTTTGGCTGGCCAGGAATAATAGTTCCGCGCGCCCGCTGCCTTTCCCAACCTTGGCCTCGCTGAGCAAGGCAAGCGCGTCCGGCGGCGATGCCAGGGCGCTCAACGATCAGAGCGAGCCTCGAAGTTCGGGCGTCCACTCCAGCCGGTTCCTTCACTGGTGGCCGCGTAAGGGCACCAAAGAATGGGTCCAATACGATTTCCCCAAAACCAGCCGTGTCGGCGCGGTGGAGGTTTACTGGTTCGATGACACCGGGCGTGGCGAGTGCCGCCTCCCCAAGTCCTGGTCCCTGTTCTATCGCCAAAGCGGAGAGTGGAAACCGGTGATCAATCCCAGCCCCTACGGGTGCGCGGGCGACCGCTATAACCGGACGACCTTCGACCCGGTGGTGACCGACGGCCTCCGGATCGAGGTTCAATTGCCTGATGGCTTCTCCTCTGGAATCCACGAATGGCGCGTTGAGCCGGCCGACGGTCCCGTGACTGCCGGCGCATCGCCTGGAGCGGTCCCTTCCGCGGAGCGAGTCCCGGACTTGGCTTTGCAGCCCGTGGGTGGTATGTAACTGGATTACGTAATGTATTGACACAACCTCGTTGTTGCGCTAGGTTGTGGCCTATGAACTGCGGCCAAGTTCAATCAGGGCCTCGCGGTGCGCTCGGCACCAACCTCGCCTTCCCGGCGAGGCCTCGCCCGACTGGCCTTTTGCCTTCCTCCTTCCGCCTTTCTTACCTAACTCTCGCAAATATCGGCTCTTCCGCGCGGTGTTATCGGATAACCACACCCGCCACACCATCCCGGCAGCCACGTCCTGACCGGCGGCCTCTTTTAGCCTTTTGTCTTCGTCCTTCAGCCTTTCGGTATGATCCTTCCCTTACCCAGAAACACCCTTCCCTCAGCCCGGAATATCCCCCCTTAAGCCGTAATATCCCCCCTTATCCCAGAATATCCCTCCTTTCATTTTCGATCGCAACCAATTCCAGCACAGCCACTTCCGTCTCGCCTCTCGACCTGCTCCAAAATCGCCATCCTGATAATCAACCACTTGCGCACGAAACCATAATGACTTCCCACGAGCCAGACCGACCCTCCGCAGCTCGCCAGGTTTCGTCGTTTTCGGCTTCCGTCTAGCTCACTTCCATTCCGATCTACCGGAGCGGTGCGTGAACCCCCTTTGTCCTTTCTCCGCGTTAAGGCTCTGCTACGATTCACCAAGATGATGCATCCTTCAGCCCTCCGCCCTGAAATGGGTGCGACCAGCAGCGGCGCCCGCCTCCCATGAGAAAACCTTCACTTTCCCCGGGAGCGTGGCGGTCGGGATTGCCCTTTCTTGCCATAGTCCTCGGGCTGGCTTTGTCCGCTACCTTGTGGACTCACGGCGCCGAGAGCGACAGTCTGCGGTTGGTACCATTTCCCAAGGAGGTGCGAATTGACCAGGGCACATTCCGCTTCGACCGACCTCTCACGCTTGAGGTCAGCTACGGAGGCAACTCGGTGATGGCGACCCAACTCGTCGAGGAGCTCCTGGTTGCTGGTTTCAGGGCCCCTTCGGTCCGCGCCGTTCGAGGAAGCTCGCTGGTCGCGCGGCTTTCGGCTGGCCGGGCGCGGCCTTACCCCAAGCCCTCCTTCCGGACCAATTTCACCGAGGAGGATTACACCGTGGTCGTTTCACCGGAAACGATCCACATCATCGGAGCCGGGCCTGCGGGATTGTTTCACGGGGTCCAAACCCTAAGGCAGTTGATTCGCGCCAACCGCGACCAATCCGGCATTCCCTGCCTGGCGATCAAAGACTGGCCTTCCCTAACCTGGCGCGCGTTCCAGGACGATCTGACCCGTGGGCCTTCGACCAAGCTCGAGAATCTGGAGTTTCAGGCCGACTTAGGGGCCTTCTTCAAGCTCAACGTGTTTACCTATTACATGGAGCATCAATTTGCCTTCAAGAAGCATCCTGAGATCGGCCCCCAGGACGGGTCTCTGCTTCCACAGGAGCTCAAGGCGCTGGTAACCTACGCCCAGTTTCGGAATCTGAACATCCTGGGCAATCAGCAATCGTTCGGCCACTTCGGGGCCATCCTTGCTCACCCCCAGTACGCTCCCCTCCGGGAAACTCCCGATCTGATTTGTCCCGTCATCCCGCAAACCTACGAACTCCTCGACGACCTTTATTCTGAGGTCATCCCGCTTTTGCCCTTCCCATATTTCAACGTCTGTTGCGATGAGACTGACGGACTGGGCCAGGGCCCGTCGAAACCGCTCATGGAGAAAATTGGCCGCGGAGGGGTGTACGTTCGCCACATTCAACACCTGCACGAGCTCATCCACGACAAGTACGGCAAACGCATGATGATGTGGGGCGATATCATTTTGCAGCACCCGGATAATCTAAAGGAGATACCCAAGGACACCATCATGCTGAGTTGGGGTTACGACGGGCGCGCTAGCTTTGAGGACCAAATCCTGCCTTTCTCGAAGTCCGGTTATGACTTCTTCGTTTGCCCTGGAGTGTCCTGCTGGAACCGGGTCCTGCCCGATTTTGGAACCGCCACCACGAACATCTGGCACTTCGTCCGCGACGGCGTCAAACACGGAGCCATGGGCATGATCAACACCGCTTGGGACGACAACGGAGAGACCTTCAACGCCCCGAACTGGCACGGGATCGCTTGGGGTGCGGAGTGCGCCTGGAACGCGTCTACCACCAGCCCACATGCCTTCAACCGGCGAATCGGAGCGGTGCTGTTTGGAGAAAAGAGCGATCATTTCGGTGAGGCGATCAAGGCTCTCTCCACACCAGGCGTTGCCGGACTGCCAAGCGCTTCTTTCTGGAAAACGGAATCCGGGCCCATCGCGGACTCCCTTGCTGTCAACCCTCACGAGTCCGCGGAAAAACTGCTCCGCCCGATCCAGGTTGCCAGGGCGCATTTGGACGCCTGCCGGCTCGAAGCTCGAGTGAATGCGAGCCTGTTGCCTTACTTCCTCTTTGGTGCCTCTCGCCTGGAACTCTACGTCCAACGTGAGCTGGATCGAACCGAGGCGGCGGCCCTGTATGATCAGGCCCACCACGAGTCCCAGGCCGAAGCGGTTCGCTTGGTGGCAAAAACCCTGGAAATCATCCAAGCGGATCAGGCTCGTTATGCCGCACTCGCCCGAACCTTCGCGGACCTCTGGAACCAGGAGAACAAGCCCTATGCCTTGGACTGGACCCTAGCTCGGTACAAAAGCGTGGGCGATCAGTACCAAGCACAGATGGACCGGCTCAACTCTGCTCTGGCCACCGCCAAGGCAGGCCACCAGTTGCCCCCTGCAAAGGAGGTGGGTCTCGACCCGAGCGCGGGTTCCACCCCGCGGTAAGCCTCGTCGCAGGCCCGATCGGGACCAGCGTCCTGAGGCATCAGCTCTCGAGCGGTTGGCCGCTGTCGGTGGTGAATCGCCTTCTTGACGAGGGCGCAGCCGGGCTGTCTTCCAAATTTCCATTCCACCCGTCTCGCCTCTCTGCCATCCTCTGAATCCGAACCGCATGCTTCGTGAAGACTATATCCTGGCTTGGATTCGCCGCTATATCCAGTGGATCGCCGAGATCGCCGGGTTGGTGAAAGTTGAAGACTACATCTCGGCTCTCCGACGTGTGGATTTGGCTTTGCGCAGCCTCTTGGACTTGCCGCCCGACTCCGTCACCTCGTTATCCGAGGGGGAGATCTTGGCTCGGCTCTCGCTTGGCGACCCAGAGCCCTCGGTGCAGGAGAAATGCGCCGTCCTGTCGGCCTTGCTAAAGCAGTTGGGCCAGGTTTGTGCCGCCAACGGACGGCTCGAGCAGAGCCGAGAAGCCTACCTCAAAGCCCTGCAGATCGTTTTGGGTCTGAAGCTCCAGGGGGAACCGCCTGCGCTAGCTCCCTACGTGCCGTCAGTCGAGGGACTCCTCGAACTCCTCCGCGGACATCCCGTGCCGGCGCGGACTTCGGGCGCGCTCATGATCTATTTTGAGAATGCTCGCCAGTTCGGTCGAGCCGAAGATGCCCTCTTTGCCCTGTTGGACGCCTCGACCGATGGGTCGGAAGCAATTGAAGTTGGCCTCGGCTTCTATCGTCGCCTCGGCGTCTTAAGCGACGAGGTTTTGCTCGCGGGCGACTTGCCCCGCGACGAAGTGGCGGCGGGCTTGGCTGAACTTCAGGCCCGCGCACACCATGCCGGGGCAAAAACCTAACCCCTCGGCTCACACCCACGGCACTCCGAACTTTAGCCTTCGTCCTTTAGCTTTTAGCCTTTCCGGAAATGGGGTTGCACTCGTGGACCGCTCGGTAATAATGGACGCAAGATCAGAGAGCCAGAGACAGCCTGGCGAACACCAAACCGTGAATGATTGAGTGGAATATTCAGTCCCGTGCGCATGTCTGCCAGGGCTGCGGCCGGGCCTTCAAGGATCGCGAAGGTCTCCACACCCTTCTGTTCGACGAGCGCGAAGGCTACCAGCGGCTTGATGTGTGCGAGGGATGCTGGGAAACCCAATACGCCCAAGCCGCCAACCACCGCAAAGGCTTCGTCTCTCATTGGCACGGCACCTACGCACAACCCCCTGCCTCGCCGCCCGACCCCATCAAGCGCGAGACGGCCGAGACCCTGCTCCGAAAGCTGGTCCTCCAAAACGACCCAGCCCACGCTGCCGCCTGCTTTATCCTCGCGGTTATGCTGGAGCGCAAACGGCTCCTCAAAGTCAAAGCTCAGAGCTCTGAGGAGGGCCGCCGCGTCTTCGTGTACGAACAGCCCAAAACAGGTGACCTGTTCACGATCCCAGACCCCAACCTCCAACTCGATCAGCTTGAGGCTGTCCAACGCGACGTGGCCCACCTGCTCGAACACGGTCTGGACGTGCCCGTGGGATCCTCCGAGCCCACCAGCCCACCCCGGACAGACGAAACCGCGCCGACGGTGGGTTCGTCCGTTCCGACCGAAGAAAGCGCCCCAAGCCCAGCCGGGCCAAACGCCGATCAGCCCAAGCAAGCCGAAGCAACGGTCGCTCCGTCAACAAGCACCGAAGGCGTTCAGAGTCCTTGAATCCCCGGTCAAGCTGCAAACAGAGCCGCTCGCGCCGAGAACGTCGTGTCGTCGGCGGCCTCCCGATTGTCAACTGGCGTTTGGGGTCAAAAGATGGCAAATTGCCACTGTTGGTATGTCAGCGAGCGACTTGACTGCGTTTCAGAAAGAATTGGGATGGTTCTTCCGTGATGAGGGCTTTTTGCGCATGGCGCTGACGCATCCTTCGGTTGCCGTCGAACCGGCCGCCGGCCAACAGCACAACCAACGGCTCGAATTCCTGGGCGATGCCGTCCTCCAATTAGTCCTCACTCGCGAGCTCTATGATCGTTTCCCGGACCTGAGCGAAGGCGACCTGACCAAGGCGCGCGCTCGGCTGGTGAAACGGCGAACCCTCGCCGATCTCGGCGCACGCCTGCAAATCGGACAGTATCTGATCCTCAGCCGCGGCGAGGAATTGCAGGGTGGTCGGCAGCGCCCCTCCGCCTTGGCCGACGCGTTTGAAGCGCTGCTCGGGGCCATCTTTCTCGACGGGGGCTTTGAACCCGTTCGCGAGTTTGTGCTGCGGCATTTCCGCCAAGATTTCGCCGCCTTCACCGCTGGAGTTGACACCGAGAATCCCAAAGGTGAACTGCAGGAACTCCTGCAAGCCGAATCTACTGAAGCCCCGCAATACCGCCTGGAAAAGATCAGCGGGCCAGATCATGACCGCCTGTTCGAGTGTGCGGTGTTTCACGGGGAAGTGGAATTGGGCCGCGGCCAAGGCAAGAGCAAGAAAGCGGCGGAAAGCGAGGCGGCACTTTCGGCCTTGATCGCCCTCCGAACTCAGCACCCGCCTCAGTAATCCCGGCGGATATGTCGGCACAAATAGACGACCTCGCTCCACCTTGAACTCGGGTGCGGGATTAATGCTGACCTAGCGCTCGGCGGGCAAGGCGCCCGGTGAAAGCCCTATCACGTTCGGTCATCTCGCCCTCTAGCGACCCGAAGGCGCCGGGCCACCGCGGGCTCACAGGGCACCGCCGCGTGGGCCTTGTCTGCTTCCTTCCTTTCGCCGCCGCCATCCGCTAAGATCTCCCGGTGAACCTGGCTCAGCCATCCGTGGCGATCATCCCGTGCTTCAATGAAGGTGGAAGCATCGGGCCACTCGTGACGAGCGTTCGTTCGCATCTCCCTTCGGTGATAGTCGTGGACGATGGTTCGACGGATGATACTGGCCTCAGAGCTACCCACGCCGGCGCCGAGGTGGTCCGACACGATTCAAACCGCGGTAAAGGCGCTGCCTTGCGCTCAGGCTGGGAGCGCGCTTGGGAGCGTGGCTTTACGTGGGCGTTGCTGATGGACGGCGACGGTCAGCACGCTCCGGACGATATTCCTGCCTTCTTCCATCGGGCGGCTAAGACGGGCGCACCTCTGATTATAGGCGACCGGTTGCATCAGGCACCGGCCCTGCCTTGGACTCGTCGACAGGTCAATCGCTGGATGACCCGCCGCCTTTCGATACTCCTTGGTGTCGCGCTGGCTGACTCCCAGTGCGGTTTCCGGCTTGTCGACTTGGAAATGCTCCTGCGCCTGGACCTGGTTTCCGAACACTTCGAGATTGAATCGGAGATGCTCGCGGCGTTTGTGCGGGCTGGCTGCAAAATTGAATTCGTGCCCATTCAGGTGATCCGCAGCCAGCCAAAACAGAGCAAGATCCAACCCTTGACCGACGGGTGGAGGTGGTTTGACTGGTGGTTTCGACAGCGTCGATCCCTGCGGCCCTCCGCTCCGGCCGCTCTCCATGGCCCTTCATCCTGAACTCCTGATGCCGGACGCGCAGACTCCCTCTCGAAAACCGCCACTCTCCCTCAAGGCGTGGCTCGCCAAGGCAGTGGTTTTTCTCAGCGTGACCGTGCTCCTAGGCTGGTTCTATGGCTGGGCGTCGCCGCGGTTTTTTCCGAAGGACAAGAGCGCCGGCCTCGGGCTTGGGATCATCCATGGGGCATTGATGCCAATGGCACTTCCGAGTTTACTGATGGGACAGGACGTGGACATCTACCAGACTCGAAACACCGGACGGCCCTACAAACTGGGCTATATCGCCGGCATCAATGCCTGTGGTCTGATCTTTTTCGGCGCGGCGTTCTGGCGGCCTCCCGTACCAGCAGCAAAGTCAGCGGGCGCCTAGCAAGGCTCATCCTACAGGAGCCAGTCCCGGTAAATCTCGATCACGTTGAGGCGCCCGCCTGCCCAGTAGTGATTGGCCGGCAGCGAAAAAGACCCCGTGTCCCGGTCGAAGTCGATTACAGCTTCCTGTTCCGGGCGGTTGGGGTCATAGGCTCGAAAGCGCCTGGGCCCTGGCCCTGGGCACAAACCAAACAACAGCATGCCGTGGTTGATGGACAGTCTCGGGAAAACGACCAGATGCACGATGGCAGAGCCCCCAGCCTCGATCCTATTCACCAAACAATCAGCCGTCCACCGCTGGTGGCGGCGCGAGATGGGGAAGACCATCCGCCAATGGCTGCGCAGGACGTACGACCGCCAGGCGGCTCCGCACTCGGCTTTCAGAAGGCCTTCCCACGCCCGGCTGAAGGACCTCAAACCATCGAACCCGGGCACTACCACCTGGGCCGTGGGCTCGCTCGGCTGCCGTGGATGTCGGTAGAGGATTTCACGGATGAGGTTTCGATACTCGTTTTCTTCTGTTTGAGGCAGCGAGGGGTCGAAATGGGCGTGATAGAGAAACTGTCTCACCCCCCGAGCGAGCACAAAACAACGGTGCGAGTAAGCCGGTCTCGGTTCGCGTCGAGTGAAGGTCGTTCCGCCAGTTGCGGGGTCGAACCGGTATTCCCAAACCAATTCGTTTGGGAATGCAAAACTATCGCGTTCGAAGTCGAACCGCCTGGGCCGTGCCATCGCAAACGTCCAATTACAGCAAATGATGCTTGCAGACGATCTTAGGCGTGCGTTAACAAGCTGACAATGCTTTACGACCGCTGGTGCAGGGTTGCCTCCCAGAGACCCAGTGCGCTGGCTCTGAGCGACCTTTTTTCCGGGCAGCATTGGACTTTTCGCGAACTGCGTGATTCCGCGGAGAGCTATTCCTGCGAGGAGGAAATTGTCTATCCACAGGGACATTCCGCGGAATTCATCCTCGCGCTGCTGGCGGCTTGGCGGTTGGGAAAGGTCACCTGTCCACTCGAGCCGGGTGGCGCTGCTCCAAAGGTGCCAAGACCACCGTCGGGGTGCGTACATCTCAAGAGCACTTCAGCCACAGGCGGCGTGCCGCGGTTGGTGGCTTTCACGGCTTCGCAATTGGCCGCTGACGCTGAGAACATCGTCGCCACCATGGGACTCCGAGCCGATTGGCCCAATTTGGGAGTGATCTCTATCGCTCACTCTTACGGCTTCTCCAATCTCGTGCTTCCTCTCCTTCTTCATGGCATTCCACTGGTCCTTGTACCCTCACCTTGGCCGGAGACGGTGCGGCGTGCCAGCGAACATTACCAGGCCCTCACCCTAGCCGCCGTGCCTGCCCTTTGGCGCGCCTGGCACGAGGCGGGCGCCATTCCGCCTCAGGTTCGTCTCGCGATCTCAGCCGGCGCGCCTCTGCAGGCCGCCCTGGAGGGAACCATCTTCAAGAGGCATCGGCTCAAAGTGCACAACTTTTATGGATCCACCGAGTGCGGAGGCATTGCCTATGATGCGAGCGAAACTCCACGGACCGATGACGCTTGCGTTGGCGCTCCGCTACGCAATGTGCGTCTATCCCTGGGCCCCGATGGCTGCCTGGCAGTTGAGAGCGCAGCAGTAGGTCAATCCTATTGGCCCCAGCCCTCCGAGAGCCTCGCCGGAGGCAGATTTCGGACCTCCGACTTAGCCGAGGTGAGCGGCGGGGTGGTGCGGCTATGCGGACGCTTGAGCGACCAGATCAATGTAGCGGGCCGCAAAATCGCCCCCGCGACCGTCGAGGCCGCTTTGTGCCAGCATCCCGACGTGGACGAATGCCTCGTCTTCGGGGTTCCGAGCCCGGAAGCCAATCGAGCTGAATCGATTGTGGCCTGCATCGTGGCCAGGCACCCGGTCGCCTCTGAACGGCTGCGCACCTTCCTAATGGAAAAACTCTCTGACTGGCAACTGCCCCGATTTTGGTGGTTCGTGGATTCGCTAGCTGTCAATTCCCGCGGCAAGATTTCCCGAAGCGAATGGCGCGAACGCTATTTGGCCCAACAACCTCCAGCGACAGCAGGCGTTTCCCGCCATGAAAACGAATCAACCTGAGGCGTCCCCTCCGCGATCGCCGCCACCTCATGCGCTTCCACGCGATCTTCAACAGCCTGGACATTGGTCAAATCTGCCAGTCTCTGCTCTCTGGATCCTTGGCTCCCTGGGTGCCGGTCACGTGGCTTCTCGTTGGCTCTCCAACCTTGGAATGCCCGTCCCGGGAAGCGTGCTCGGCATGGTGCTTTTCTTCTGCGCTCTCTTGTTCGGGTGGGTCAAATTGGAACGAGTCGAGCGAACGAGCGGATTCCTGATTGGGTATCTGGGCTTGTTCTTCGTCCCCTCAGGGGTCGGCCTCCTCGCGCATCTCGACAAGCTTCAACAAGCCTGGTGGCCAATTCTTGGCGGAACAGTGTTGAGCACGCTCCTGGTGCTTAGTGCCACGGGTTTGGTTACCCAGGGGCTTCGGGGCAATGCCGGCAACGACGATGAGTGAGCTCATCCCTGTCGCACTCGGTCTCGCTGGCACGGTGGCCTTGTGGCTCGTCGCCAAGCGCGTCTATCGAGCTACGAGACACCCCCTGACTAATCCTGTGTTTCTGAGCGTCGTCACCCTCATCCTACTGCTGGCAGGGCTGCACATCGATTACCAGGAATACCGGAAGGGCGGCGGCCTTCTCACGGTGATGCTTCAGCCGGCGGTGGTCGCCTGTGCCGTGCCGCTTTTCCGACAACGCCGCCTCATCCGGCGAGCACTTCAACCCGTCGCTGTCGGAGTCGTTCTCGGATCGATTACAGGGATCCTCTCCGCGGCTGGCATTGGCCTTCTGTTCGGTGGATCAGGCGAGATTGCGCGGAGTTTGGCGCCCAAATCCGTCACGACCCCCATCGCCATCGAACTCTCGAGAGAGATCGGCGGTATCCCGGATCTGACCGCTGCGATCGTGATTTGCACCGGCGTGCTTGGCGCCATGATCGGCCCGGAGTTTCTCCGGGGCTTAGGGGTGAAAAGCCGCTTCGCTGCCGGCCTTGCCGTGGGCACCGCGGCACACGGGATTGGCATTGCCAGGCTCGAAGAAGAGGACAGACGATTCAATACTGATCTGGGCACTGCCGCGGGAGTGATCGGCATGACCCTCAACGGGGTAGTGACAGCGATCTTACTGCCCATCCTGGTCCGGATTTTGGCGTTCTTCGCCGCACGACTGGGATGATTTGGGCGGGTCTCCTCACTGTGCATGAATTCAAGCCAAGCCCTATCCGATATACTCCCTCATCATCTGCAGATAGCGTTTGCACGTGGCAACCATGTCACCGGGGTGCTTGTCTTGTTCGATCGACGCGTAGCCGTTGAACCCGGTGGCTTTGAGCGCCCTGACAATTCCTTCGAAATCCATCACTCCCTGGCCGATGTGCGGAAAGCTGCGCATCAAACCGTCGATATCGCGCATGTGGAGGTTCACCAAATGTCCGCGGACCTTGTGAACCGCCAACGGCGGGTACTCGCGCTGCAACTGCGTCCAGCCGGCGTCCAGGTTGTAACCCAGGGCTGGGTCTTTGATTCGATCCCAAAGTCGAAGGAACGACGAGGCGTCGGGGACCATGGTGTGGGTATGCTGCTCGATCGAAAACTTCAAGCCATGGGCCTTGGCGCGGGCTAGGCAAGCCTTCGTGGTCTCGATGTATCCATTCCATACCCGTTCCCAGTCGAAGCCTTCGGCGATGTCGATGTGGAATTTCTCGCCCGGCTTTGGGTTCTCAACCTCGTAATAGCGCGGCAGATAATCGCTCGGGCCTTTGAGCTCTCTGGCCCAGGGAGCCACAATGTTAATCAGTCGGGCGTCGAGTTTGCTCCCGATCCGGCAACCGGATTCGAAATGATCCAGTGCTTGATCCCGTTCGTCCTTCCTGGTGCTCGAGAGTCCCTCGACCACCGGCTGGAAGAGCACGAACTGAGATACCTGGAGTTTATTCTTCTCCAGCTTCCGCTTCATCCGCGATACCCGGTCGTCGGTCCAAAAGCCCGCCAAATCGCCGCTAGCGGTCACGATCATCTCGATCCCGTCAAATCCCAAACCCCCGATGATATCGATCGCCGGTTCGGGATCGACACCGGGAGAAAAATCATGAAAGCACCAACTGAGACAACCGACTTTGGGTTTGCCCGATGTCAATGGCTCTGCCCCAACGGCCTCCTCATTCGCCGCGGCGGCAAATGGCAGCGCAGCCGCTACTAGGCTGGCTGATTTAAGGAACTGACGCCGGTCCAGGATAGCGCCTTGATCTGATGACCGATTGTGCTGTGGGGAACCAGCATCGGGAGTCGTTGCAGTGGGCATAAGTTCAGTCTGGACTTGCACCGAGGGTTTGGCAAGTCGAGGGCGAATCCACAGCAGAGACACGACTCGAGGCAACCAAGACTTGGTGGGCGCGGTCATGGCAGCGCGGAAACTACACCTTGACGTTTCCTGTGCCTGCCCGATACATCGTCCAATGCCAAGCATGATCAAGTGTCGGATTGGCCTGCGCCGTTTGGTGATCGGGGCCGTTTTGTTCGCCGGCTTGGGGGTGTCAGCGGGAGCCTCGGTTCGAGAATTGGTCGTTACGAACGATCTTCTGCTTCCGGAGGGAATAGAGCTGGGATCGCGTCTGATCGTTCGCACCAGCTACGTGACCATCGACGGCAACGGCGCCACATTAGTCGGTTCCGGGAAGGTCGGTGAACCCGAATCCATCGAGGGAGCGGGCGTTGGCGTCCTGATCGAAGGCGTCGTCGGGGTGACTCTGAAGAACATCCGTGCGAAAGGTTTTGCCACCGGTCTGGGGGTTCGACAGGCACAAGGTGTTGTGATCACCAATTGCGACTTCTCCGATAACTATCACAACCCTCGTTTCGGGTGGGGCGAGATGCCTCCGCGCGGAGGCGTGGTCTGCCAAAGCGCCTCGAGTTGTGTCTTCGAGCGTAACCGTGCGAACCGGGTTTGGGATGGGATCTACCTGACTGATTCCAATGACAATCTCATTGCCGACAACGATTTCTCCGAGTGTTCGAACACTTGTGCTCAACTCTGGAAAAGCTCCAGGAACAAGTTCCTGAGGAATAACCTCTCCTACGGGATCCGAATCGACCGAGCCGCCGGGGAGGTGCACGCCCGCGACTCAACGTGCGTGCTGATTGAGACCGGATCAAATGAGAACTATTGGTTCGGTAACGACATTACCCATGGTGGTGACGGGGTGTTTATTCGTCCGCTCAACCGCTGGGTGTCGCGAGGGAACGTGTTCGTGGAAAATGATACCTCATTTGCAAACAACAACTGTGTCGAATCGTGGAGCCCGGGAAATGTGTTCATCCGCAACAAGGCGAATCATGGAAGCTATGGATTCTGGCTCGGCGGCAGCGATCAAACCACCTTGATCGGCAATGAGGCAGGGTTTAATGGTTTGACCAACGGTTATCATAACGCGCCAGAGCCCGGCTTTTCGCACGGCGGGATCGTGGTAGTGGGCGGACCCGGGAGTCACCTGTTGATCGAGGGGAACTATGTTCATGACAATAACGGTGCGGGAATCGCCTTCCGCGGCGATGTGGGATCCCACGGCCGAAATTGGCGCATCGAGCACTGGGTTCTCCAAGAAAACCGGATTGCCAACAATCGCTTCGGGATCTGGGGCCGTTGGGGGAATGCGATCCTGGTGGCTGGTAATGCTTTCACCAACAACCTGCAAGATCGCGCCATCGCCGACGTCTCCGACCTCTACGAGTTGCCCCTCGAATCACAGTCCAGGGGCATCCCGGTCGCGGTGCTGGAAGGACCCGAGAGGGGATGGACCGGTGAACTCATCCGTTTTGACGCCTCAGGGAGCCGTGATCCGCAGGGACATTCATTGAGCTACCATTGGTGGCTGAACGGCGATGCCAGCCATGCTGGGGTTATGGAAAGGACGTTCGCAAAGCCTGGATTCTATCGTGTGGGCCTGACGGTGGACAATGGCGGCCTGGCCGCTTTGGCTTGGCGCGATCTCCTGATCACCGAACGGGTCAAGGAAGAACTTGGCACCGAGGGCCAGGCCACACGGTGGGGTTACGAACTGGAATCGGACGATGGCAGAGGCCGAATGCATTTTGAGAATGATCCCAATGGCCTTATCGGCAGCCAATGCCTGCGGTTCTCACCAAACCCTTACCCCGGCGCCTATGCAACGGCGATTTATCCCGGATCGCGCGATGCACACTGGGACTTTTCCAGGAAGAAAGAGATCCGATTTTGGATTCGAACCGAAAATCCCAACATCCCGGGCTGGCAAAACACCGGGCCGGTGGTGCGCTTACTATACACAGCGTCATAAATAATTGCGCATTCATTCGCGTTGTGCTTCAATGCGGCTATGAAGCCACTGAAAGTGACTGACGCCGAAACCATGATCCTGGCGCTGCAAGATGAAATCCGTCGCTCC
>Ga0265314_10001285_pt1 | contig 28515 bp, 23 predicted proteins | sample 4126metaG_FD_203106 | JGI IMG/M metagenome (GOLD analysis project Ga0265314, IMG submission 203106) | Rhizosphere microbial communities from Carex aquatilis grown in University of Washington, Seatle, WA, United States - 4-1-26 metaG | ecosystem: Host-associated > Plants > Roots > Rhizosphere >... | reverse complement strand
CTGGAGGCGATCCGCCTGGGCCGGGTCCTGGCCGAGCTGATGCCCGACGAGCCCGAGGTGCTCGGCTTGCTGGCCCTGATGCTCCTCCAGGATGCCCGGCGCGAGGCTCGAGTCGGGAGCTCCGGCGACCTGATCCTGCTCGAGGACCAGGACCGATCGCGCTGGGATCGGACCCGGATCGACGAGGGAGCGCGGCTCGTGGAGCGGGCCTTGCGGATGCAGCGGACCGGCCCGTACCAGCTCCAGGCAGCGATTGCGGCGGTGCACGACGAGGCCGCCGACCCGGCCGGCACCGACTGGCCGCAGGTCGTGGCCCTCTATGGGATCCTCGCCCGGGTCGCGCCATCCCCGATCGTCGAGCTGAACCTGGCCGTGGCCGTGGCGTTCGTCGACGGTCCCCAGGCGGGGCTGGCACGGATCGACGCGCTGGCCGGCGCGGGACTGCTGGACGACTACCCGTACCTCCACGCGGCCCGGGCCGACCTGCTCCGGCGGCTGGGCCGGCGTTCCGAGGCTGCGGCGGCCTACCGCCGGGCCGCAGACCTGGTGGGCAACGCGGTCGAGCGGCGCTTCCTTGAGGGACGCCTGCGTGAGGTCGCCCGGCCGAACTGAGCCCTGGTTATCGGCGTCCCTGGAGCGGGTGGTGGCTGCCCGCGTCCGGTGGAGCGGCGCTGGAGCGTGTCCTGGGTGCAACAAATCGCCGTTTTCGGACTCCGGCCAGGTCTTGGCCGCGCCGCCGGATGCGAGTTTCATCCCGGGCTGAGCGTGGCTCGGGATGAAATCGCGATCGAGCGACTGCTCCGGAGGTAGGTAGCCGCAGGAAACAGGCGTTTTGTTGCGCCCAGCACACATCCTGGCGGTCTCCGGGCGAAGGTGCGGCTCGAAGGCGGCCGAACGGGCGCTTTGTTGCACCCAGTACACATCCCGGCGGCCGCCCGGCGGGGAACGCGAAGGAAGCGCGGTCCGCCTCGGACCACTACCCCAGGGTCGACCCGGATCGTCGCAACTGCCACCGGTCCGCAACCCTGCGCCGCGCACGAGCGTGCGACGATGCGGGGCATGCGCCGGCAGCGAACCACAGGCAGGGCAACCGTACGGCGGTCGAACGCGGCCGTGCGCGCCGAACCGGCGGGAATCGGCACGGCCGGGGCTCGCGATCCGCTGGCCCGCGAGGTCAAGCTGCTCGGGGCGCTGCTCGGGCAGGTGATCGCCGAGCAGGGCGGCGAGCCGCTCCTGGCCCGGATCGAGGCGATCCGGGCCAGGGCGAAGGCGAACCGGGAAGCGGCGCCGGGCTCGACCCACGGAGCCGTGATCGAGGACCTCGCCGAGCTCGACCTGGCCTCGATCGAGTCGATCATCCGGGCCTTCGGCCTGTACTTCCAGGTGATCAACGTGGCCGAGGAGCGCGAGCGGGTCCGCTCGCTCCGGCGCCGCCAGCGGGCCGGCCGCGGGGCGCCGCTCGAGAACTCGCTGGCCGCCGCGATCGACCGGCTGGTGGCCGACGGTGCATCGCCGGCGACCGTCCGCGAGCTCGTCGCCGGGCTGTCGGTCGCGCCGGTCCTCACGGCCCATCCCACCGAGGCCCGCCGGCGGACGCTGCTCCTCGCCTTGCGCCGTGTGGCCCGCCTGGTCGAGCAGCTCGACGACACGCGGCTGACCCCCGACGAGGACCGCGACCTGCGGCGCCGGCTGCGCGAGGAGATCACCCTCCTGTGGCGGACGGCAGAGCTGCGCTCGATCGCGCCGAGCCCGCTCGATGAGGTCCGCAGCGCGATGGTCTTCTTCGACGAGACCCTCTTCCGGGTGACCCCGATCGTGCTCCGGGCCCTCGACGGTGCACTCGACCGGATCGCTGGCTCCGGCACCCAGCCCGACCGGCCCGCGACCGACTCGGGCGGGACGGGGACCCGGCCGGCCGAAGTGGCCACGTTCCTGCACTGGGCCAGCTGGATCGGGGCCGACCGGGACGGCAATCCCAACGTCACCGCCGAGCTGACCGCCCAGGCCGCCCGGATTCACGCCGACCACGTCTTGCGCGGCCACGAGGCGGTCGTCACTCGCCTGATGCAGACGATCGCACCGGTCGTGCCCGATGGCCGGCTCGACAAGCGGATTGCCCAGCGCCTGCTCGACGATGAGGAAGAGCTGCCCGAGCTGATGCGCCAGCTCGATCGCCGCTTCGGTGATGAGCCCTACCGGCGTCGGCTTGGCGCGATGGCAGAGCGGCTGCGCCGTACCCGGAGCGCCCTGATCGGGGCCGCATCGCCACTGACTGGGCGCTACCACGATGTCCGCGAATTCAGCGCGGAGCTCGACGACCTGGCCGCGGCCCTGGTTACCGACGGGCTCGAGCGGATCGCCTATGGCGAGGTCCAGGACCTGCGCTGGCAGGTCCAGACCTTTGGCTTCCACCTTGCCGGCCTCGAGGTCCGCCAGCACCGTGAGATCCAGTCGGCGGCGCTCGCCGCGCTCGATCGTGGCTCGCCTGACCAGGCCGACCCGGCCGCGTTGGAGCTGCTGGCGACCGTCCGTGCCGTGGCGGAGACCCAGCGCCGGTTCGGCGATGCGGCCGCTGGGCGCTGGATCGTCAGCTTCACCCGGAGTGCGGCCGATGTCCTCGATGTCCTGCGCCTGGCCGAGCTCGCTGGACGAGACCAGCCAGCCGCGGAGCGGACGGCGGGCTTTGCGCCCGCCTCGCCGCGTCTCGATGTCGTCCCCCTGCTCGAGACTGAAGACGCGCTCGGCCATGCCGGCGCCCTCCTCGAGGCGCTCGTTGCCGATCCGGTCTACCGGGCCCACCTGGCTGCCCGCGGCGACCGCCAGGAGGTGATGCTGGGCTACTCCGACTCGAACAAGGAGTCGGGCTTCGTGGCCGCCAACTGGCTCCTGTACCGGGCCCAGGGCGAGCTCGTCCGGGTGGCCCGGGCCAACGGCGTCGAGCTGACCCTTTTCCATGGCCGGGGCGGCGCGATCGGGCGTGGCGGCGGCCCGGCCGCCCGGGCGATCCTGGCCCAGGCCGCCGGTTCGATCGCCGGCCGGCTGAAGCTGACCGAGCAGGGCGAGGTGATCGCCACCAACTACGCCAACCAGGCGATCGCCCGGCAGCATCTCGAAGAGCTGGCCGGCGCCACCCTGCTGGCCTCGGCCCAGGGTCACGTCGGCCGCCACACCTCGGCCGAGGCCGAGGGCCGGCCGATCATGGCCGAGCTTGCCGAGAGCTCCGAAGCCGCCTACCGGGGGCTGGTCGATGGACCCGGCTTCGCGGCGTTCTTCCGCCGGATCACCCCGATCGAGGAGCTGGCCGGGATGCGCCTCGGATCCCGGCCGGCCCGCCGGCCCGGTGGCGGCGAGGCCTCGTCGATTACCTCGTTGCGCGCCATTCCCTGGACGTTCGCCTGGTCCCAGGTCCGGCTCGGGCTGCCGGGCTGGTTCGGCCTCGGGACCGCGCTCGATGCATTTCGCGGGCGGCACGGGGCCGCCGGCTTTGATCGATTGGCTGGCCTCTACCGGGCCTGGCCGTTCTTCGAGTCGATCCTCGACAACGCCGAGCTCGCCCTGGCCCGGGTCGACCTGCCGACGGCCCGGGCGTACCGGAGCCTCGACGACGGCCCCGCGGCCGCGGCCGCCTGGACCGCGATCGAGGCCGAGTACGAGCTGGCGGTCACGCTCCTGAACCGGATCACCGGGCGGGCCCATCTCCTGGACGGCTTGCCGGCGATCCAGCGCTCGCTCAGCGTCCGCGCGCCGTACCTCGACCCGCTGGCCGAGATCCAGGTCCACCTCCTCGCCCGGCTGCGGCGGCTGCCGGCTGGCGATCCGACGACCGAACCCGTGCGCCGCCTGGTGCAGCTCAGCGTGAACGCGATCGCGGCCGGGCTGCAGGCCACCGGGTAAGATTGCCGCTCTGCACATCGAGGCTTGCGTGACCGTCTCCGAAGCGCATCGAGGCACTCCTCCCGGGCCGGCTCCCGAGCCCGTTCCCTTGTCCGCTCCTCCGGCCGCGCCGGCCCGCCGACGGACCGGCTCGCCCGAGGAGATTGCCCGGCTGCTGACGGCCTACGTCACGACCGGCCACCTCCAGCCCGGCGCCCGGATCCCCTCCGAGCGGCGCCTGGCCGAAGAGCTGGGTGTCGGCCGGACGGTCGTCCGCGAGGCGCTCAAGTCGCTGGCCCTGGTGGGCTTGATCGAATCCCGCCACGGCGACGGGACGTATGTCGCCGAGTCCACCCCGGAGTCGTTCTCGCGGGCCGTCGAGTGGCGGCTGGTCGCCTGGGGCGGCGAGCGGGGTGACGTCGCCGAGGCGATCGCGGTCCTCGAGGGCGACCTGGCCGCGCTGGCCGCCGAGCGGCGGACCGATACCGACCTGCTCGAGCTCGCCCTGCACCTTGGCGTCGAGCGCGAGGCCACGAGCCCGGCCGAGCTCCAGGCCGCCCACCTCGCGTTCCGCAACACGCTCGCGGTCGCGGCCGGCAACGTGACCCTGGCCAGCGTCGTCGAGGCGTTGCGGGCGGCGGCGCCGATCGTCGCCGTGGCCGAGGCCCAGGTCATCGACCCGGCAGGCGACGCGCTGGTCCTCGATGCGCTCAGCCGGCGCAGCCCGGACGACGCCCGCCGCGCTGCACGGTCCGGGCTTGCACTCGCCGGTGGCGAGCGTGACGGCCGGAACTGAGGCCGGCGACCAACCTGCCCGACCCCGGGTCTTCATCACCCGGCGAATCCCCGACATCGGCCTCGATCCGATCCGCGCCGTGGCCCAGGCCCGGGTCTGGGACGGCGACCTGCCACCGAGCCGGCCCGAGCTGCTGGCCGCCGTCGAGGGCTGTTCCGGGATCCTGACCCTGCTCACCGACCGGGTCGACGACGAGCTGCTCGACCGGGCCGGCCCGGGGCTGCGGGTGGTCAGCAACTATGCCGTCGGCTACGACAACATCGACGTCCGTGCCTGCGCGGCTCGCGGCGTCGCCGTCGGCAATACCCCCGGTGCGTTGACCGAGACGACCGCCGACTTCGCATTCGCCCTGATCCTGGCCGCTGCGCGCCGGATCCCCGAGGCGTCGCGCTTCGTGCGGGCTGGCCGGTGGACCTCCTGGGGGCCGCTGCTGCTCCTCGGCTCGGACGTCAGCGGGGCGACGCTTGGGATCGTCGGCTTCGGGCGGATCGGCCAGGCCGTCGCCCGGCGCGCCCGCGGCTTTGGGATGGAGATCCTGTATTCGTCACGAACCGCGGTCGATCCGGCGACCGAGGCCGAGCTCGGTGCGCGAGGGGTGCCGTTGGCCGAGCTGCTCGCCCGGTCCGACTTCGTCAGCCTCCACGTCAGCCTGGGGCCGGAAACGCATCACCTGATCGACGCTGCGGCACTGGCCCTGATGAAGCCAGGCGCGATCCTGGTCAACACGGCCCGCGGTCCGGTGGTCGATTCGGCGGCCCTGTACACGGCGCTCCGTGACCGGCGGATCGGCGGCGCGGCGCTCGACGTTACCGATCCCGAGCCGTTGCCGCTCGACGATCCGCTCCTCGCGCTCGACAACTGCCTGATCGTGCCCCACGTCGCCTCGGCGACGACGGCGACCCGGGGCCGGATGGCGGCGATGGCCGCCGCCAACCTGATCGCCGGCCTGCGCGGTGAGCCGCTCCCGACCCCGGTCCCGCCGCCAGCCTAGGCGCCCTGGGGTCGTGCCCCGTACCGACACGGGCCGGGCCTGCGCCCCTTCGCTGCAGGAACGTGGGACGAACGTCGCTGGCGGACGCAAGCCCGGCACGAGTCAGGCCCGGTGGAGGGTTCGTCAGCTCGGGTTCGGTCCGACGGCCATGATGTCGATCACGATCCGGGTGGGGTTGTCGAGGGTCGAGACGTTGTAGCAGACCTGGTTGAGATCGCGCAGGGCGGCGATCCAGGTCACATAGCCCTCGAAGTCGCCGGTGTTGACCAGGGCGACCAGGTTCGGGTACTTGGGCGTGAACAGGCTCGGGCCCGTGTACGTCGGGTACCCACTCGCGTGGTAGAGCTTCAGGCTCAGGTAGGCATTGCCGGGTACGGCCACCGTATTGCCGCTGCCGTCCTCGACGAACGGCGGAAACGCCCGCGCCACGGTGAGCTGCGCCCGCGCCGAGCCGGCGAATTCGAACACGATCCGGTCATACCCGGGATGGGTGCCCACGCGCACGTCGCTGATCGGGGCGACTGTCGTGGTCGTTGCCTGGATGACCTGGCTGCCGGCGCAGGTGAAGCTCTCCGACGGCGACGGCCCGGTTGAAGGACTGGGCGGAATCGAAGCCGAGGATGTGGCACTGGGTGCCGGGGTTGTCGCAGCCCCGGCCGACGGTCCAGTCGTGGCGACCGAGCCGAGCGATGCGCCAGGGCCGCCAGTCGTCGGTCCGGGCAGAGAACGGACGACGAGCACGAACACGATCGCGACGGCTGCCGCCGAGGCCAGGCCGGCCAGACGCAGGCCCGTGAACAGCCCCCGGAGCGCCGAGTGGCGCGGGTCGGCGGGCAGGCCAGCGAGTCGCGTCCGAAGGGCATCCGGCGCGCCCGGCAGGGCGACTTTGCGCAGCTCGTCGCGCAGCCGTCGTTCGAGGTCGTCGTTCATCGGGAGCCTCCGTCCGGCTCGCGTTCGAGGACGCGCCGGATCTCGTTCAAGCCATGGTGCAGGCGGGATTTCACGGTTCCGACCGGCCAGCCCAGCCGCTCCGCGACTCCCTCGAGGGTCAGGTCGGCCCAGTAGTGGAGGGTCAGCACGATCCGTTCGTCAGGATTGAGGCCGGCCATCGCCCGGACCGCCAGGTCGCGATCGAGGATCGCCTGGAATGGATCGCCCTGGGCGGTCAGGACAAGGTTGCGGCCAGCGCTGAGCCCTTGGCCGAGACCGGCGTCGTCCGGGTCGGGCTCGATCGGGACGAACGCGATCCGGCGCCGTCGGCGCAGCCGGTCGCGGCAGATGTTGACCAGGATCCGATCGAACCAGGGCTGGAATCCGGCCGGGTCTCGGAGCGAACCGGCCGACTTCCAGGCCCGGACAAGGGCGTCCTGGGTGGCATCCTCGGCCTCATGCTGGTCGCCCAGGAGCATGCCCGCCAGGCGATAGGCCCGGTCGAGCTCGCCGTTCGCGAGGCGCAGGAATCGATCGCCGGCATCACCGGCGGCGGTGGAGCCCAGTTCTCCCTCCCGTCGTTCGAGCGTGGGCGCGACTCTCGATAGGATCACACCATTCCAGACGAACGCCGGGCCGATTCCGTTCTCGGCCGGCGAAACGTCTAGATCAGGCGATCGTCGGCGGTTTCTCCGTCGCTGATGCTCCGCTCGCAGGTCGGGCAGAACCAGCGGGCCTCGAGGGGCGTGCCGCAGGCGTCGTGGCGGAGGGCCTCGTGGCTCGCCTGGTCACCGTCGGGCCGCCGGCCGCCCCAATCGGCGAGCAGGCGGACCGCGCTGGCGAGGTCGCGGCCGTTGGCGGTCAACGCGTATTCCATCCGGAGCGGCCGGGCCGAGTAGGGCACCCCGTGGAGGACGCGTTCCCGCTCGAGCCTCCGGAGGCGGTCGGACAGGATGTTCGGGGCGATCCCGGGCACGCCGTCGAGCAAATCGTTGAAGCGCGCCGGGCCGTCGAGCAGGCGCTCGACGAGGAGCAGGCTCCAGCGATCGCCGACCCGATCGAGGGCCGCTCCGAGGGGCGATCCGGGCACGGCGGGCGTCGGCTTGGCAGTCACGCCGTCCATGGTAGGCGGCTCATTCGACAGGGTGATTGCATCCATCCCCACATGGTAGTAGATTGCAAGTCACTAGTCACAGGAAGCCGAGCCAGTCGGGCGCGGCGCCATCTCACGAGGAGCACAACGAAATGAGTCTCTTGGACGATCTCCAGGGCGCAATCCAGGCTGCCGCGAGCGCGGCCGGCCCATCCGTCGTCGGCATCGGCCGCCACCTGCGCGGAGCCGGCGTCGTCGTTGCCGACGGCCACGTCCTGACCAATGCCCACAACCTGCGCGGCGACGAGGTCACGGTGACCTTCGCCGACGGCCGCTCGACGGTCGGCACGGTGGTCGGCGTCGATCACGACGGCGATCTCGCCGTGGTCTCGGTCGACACGACCGGCGCCCCGCCGATCGGCTGGGCAACCGACGCGTCGGCCGCCATCGGGTCGGTGGTCTTCGGCCTGGCGCCCTCGCGCTCAGCCGGGACCAGGATCACGTTCGGGACCGTATCGGCCGTCGGCCGGGCCTTCCGTGGCCCGGGCGGGCGGCGGATTGCGGGCAGCATCGAGCACACGGCGCCGCTCGCCTCCGGCTCGTCGGGTGGCCCGCTCCTTGACGGTTCCGGCCGGTTCATCGGCTTGAATACGAACCGGATCGGGGAGGGCTTCTACCTCGCCCTGCCGGCCGACGCGACCCTCAAGGAGCGCGTCGAAGGCCTCGCCAGCGGGACGTCCGTCGAACGGCCGCGCCTGGGCATCGCGATCGCTCCGGCGTTCGTTGCCCGCCGGATGCGCCGCTCGGTCGGCCTGCCCGATCGCGACGGGCTGCTCGTCCGGGGCGTCGAGGACGACAGCCCGGCGGCGCGCGCCGGGATCACCCGGGGCGACCTGATCGTCTCCGTCGCCGGCAACGCGGTGACCGATGCCGATGAGCTCCTCGACGCGATTGCGGCGGCGAAGCAGCCGTACCCGATCCTGCTCGTGCGCGGCGCCGACGAGGTGACCGCGACCGTGGGCGCCAAGGCAACCGGCGCGAACTGACCCGATCGCACACCCCGGCCCGGGCTACTCGCTCGGGCGGATCCCCGGAAGCCGTTCTCGGATCGCATCGAGGGCGGCTTCCGCGATTTCGGACGGCGACCGCCGGCCCACGTCGATCGTGATCGGCTCCACCGAGGCGAAGAGCGGGTCGCGGATCCGCGCCTGCTCACGGGCGACCGACTCCGGATCCGGACCGTAGATCGGCCGGTGAGGCTGGCCGCCAAAGCGGGCGGCCAGGACGGCCGGCGACCCGTGCAGCCAGACCACCGCGATTCGCGGCCCGCGGAGGGCCGCCCGGGCCGCATGGTTTTCGATCACGCTCGCCGCGGCACCGATCACCGCCGGTCCGGGCATCGCCAGGGCCGCCAGGAGCGCCCCCGCCTCGGCGTCGTGGAGCGATGGCGTACCGTGGGCCTCGCCGAACTCCCGGGCGGTCAGGCCGGTCGCTGCCCGGAGCTGATCGTCGGAATCGCGGAGCGGCCAGCCCAGGCGCTTGGCCAGCAGCGCCCCGACGGTGCTCTTGCCCGAGCCCATCAGCCCGACCAGGACGATCCGGCCGGCCGGATCGATCGCTCCATCCGGGACGACCCCCTCGCTCAACGCGGGTCAACCCGCCGGGCCCGATGGGGCTCGTGGACCGGTCGCAGCAGGAGGCCCCCGACCACGAAGAAGCCGACGGCCAGGCCATAGGCCGCCCGTGGGCCGACGCCCGTCCCGGCGGACCGGTCGACGGCATCCATCAGGGTCCCGCCCAGGGCCAGGGCGAAGATGCTGGCCGAAGCCGTGGCCACGTTGCTGATGCCCATGTAGCGGCCCGACGAGGCCCGCGGGATGATCTCGGTCATCAGGGCCCAGTCGACCGCCAGGAAGGTGCCCGAGGCAAGCCCGAACAGGACCACGCCCAGGTAGGCCACCGGCAGAACGGGCGCGACCGCCACGATCGCCATCCCGACAGCACCCAGGCTGAAGCTCGCGTACAGCAGGTGCTTGCGGCCGATCCGATCCGACAGGCGCCCGGCGGGGAAGACGGCCAGCAGGTTGGCAACCAGCACGAAGCCGACCACGACCAGGAACGTGGTCCCGCTGTGGCTCTCGTCCAGCCCGAACGTCTGGTGGAGATAGAACGGTCCGAGGGTGACCAGCATCGCCGCGCCCATCAGGAACAGCAGCCGCGAGCCGACCAGCCACAGGAAGCTGTGCTCCCGCAGGACATCGGTGCCCCACGCCTCGCGGGCGACTGACAGCCACGAACGACCGTTGCGCGACTTGCCCGCCCGGCCGTCATTCACGCGCAGGACGACGCTGACCATCGTGACCAGCTCGAGGGCGCCGAGGGCCATCGTCCCGGCCACGTAGTTGTGGGTCGCCGCGGCGATCGAGCCGATCGTGAAGCCAGCAACCTGGCCCATGATCTGCATCAGGCCGACGAGCGAGCTGGCCAGGCCAACCTGATCGGCCGGGACGAGGTCCGGGACGTAGCCCTGGAACGGACCCTGGGCGAAGTTGCTGCTGAACTGGAGCAGGATCACGAAGGCGGCGATCGCGACGACCGTGTTCGAGACCGCGATCCCGTACAGGAAGGCCACGTCGAGCAGCGAGCCGATCAGGATGTACGGCTTGCGCCGGCCCCAGCGGCTGATCGTGTAGTCGCTCAGTGAGCCGACCGTGGGCTGGACCAGGAGGGCCACGATCGAGCCGCCGATCGTCAGCTCGAACAGGGTGGTGCCCTCGGTGCCGGCCGGGACAAGCCCCGTGAACTGGAGGCGGTTGCCCAGGATGTTCGTCAGCCCGGCGAAGATCGACGAGAGGCCCAGCCAGTAGAGCGAGAGCCGGACGAGCTGCGGCCGGGGCAGGTGAGCCGTGGGCCGGGCGACCGCCACCGTGGCTAGCTGATCCGGCTCGGGCAGAGCGCCGCGTACTCGCAGTAGTCGCAGGTCCGTTTCGAGGGCGTCGCCGCAAAGTCGCCTGAGCGGATCCGGGCGGCCCTTCCGAGGATGTCGAGGCGCGCCGCGTCAAGCTCGGCGTCGGTCCGGGTGGTGCTCATCCGGATCGACGACTCGGTGAAGTACAGGGTGACCCGCTCGGGGGTCCCCAGACCCAGGGCGTCGCGACAGGCGAGGGCGTAGACCGACAGCTGGAGGTTGTCGCTGACGTCCTTCTGCGAGGTGACCCGGCCAGTCTTGTAGTCGATCACCTCGATCCCACCGCTGGGCAGCCGATCGATCCGGTCGATCGATCCGGACACGATCACGGGCGGGCTGCCGTCGCCCGGGTCGAGCGCCAGGCTGAACTCCAGCTCTTCGTGGATCGCCTCGCTGCTGGTGCTCAGCTCGCCGTCCCAGAAGCGCTCCAGGAGGTTGCCCGTCTTGCGCTGGTACTCCGCCTCGGTCGTCCGGTCACCGAACTCGGCCGGGTGCCATTGCGCGGCGAAGATCGCCTCCAGGTCGGCCTTGGTGGGGGCCGCCTCGCCACGTGCCAGGCGGGCGCGCCGCTCCTTCGTGAACTGCTCGAAGGCGGCGTGCGCGGCGTGGCCGAAGGCGAAGTAGCCCGCCGTTCGGGCGGTCGGGATCCGGTAGACGCTGGCGAACGCGTACTGGAGCGGGCAGCGCTCGTACGTCGAGAACTGGGAGTAGCTGAAGTGGCCGGCGAGCGGTGCGACCTGGAGGAGGTTGGCCCCGGCGGCGGAATCCTGGGCGAGCGTCTGGAAGGTGAATGGGTCGAGCCCGAGGGCACGGGCCTCCTCGGCGCTGACGACGGCCGACCGGCCGATCTCGGCGAGCTGCTCGGCAAAGCCCCGACGGGCTTCGGCGGCCTCGGGATTCGCCGCGTTGGTCCCCTCCAGCATCCCCAACAGCTCGGTTGCCCGGAGACGGAGGGCCAGCCGGCGTTCGCGTTTCGTGGGCAGCGGCATCACCGCTCGCACCGCCGCCGCGGTTCGCTCGAGGCTGGGATCATCGGCGGTCTCAATCAGTCCCGTTGCGGCCGGCCCGCCGATCGTGCGGTCGATGAACCGGATCTCGCCCGGATCGGCGAGGCTCCCCGCGAGCTCCTCGCCGTGGGCCTCGCGGAGCTCAGCCAGGAATGGCGACGGGCCCAGGTTCTGGCCGTTTGGCCCGCCGTGGCCGGTGATGATCAGGCGGTCCTGGGCACGGGTCAGGGCCACGTACAGGAGGCGGCGTTCCTCGTCCAGGTTGAAGTCGGCCGACGGCCGGCCCTCGCGCAGGAGATCGACCGGGAACAGGTCGCCGCTGCCAAACGTGCTCGGCCACTCCCGCTCGACCAGACCCGGGACGATGACGTTCGGGAACTCGAGGCCCTTGGCCTGGTAGACGGTCATCAGCCGGACACCGTCGACGTCCTCGCTCAGCTCGACGCTGGTGGGCAGCTCGCCGCCGGCCTCCTGGTAGGCATCGAGGTAGTCCACGAACCGATTGAGATGGCCGCTCGGGAAGGCGGTCTGCCAGTCGTTCGCGAAGCGCAGGAAGCTGGCCAGGTTGACCGCGATTCGCTGCGATTCGCGGGTGTCGGCGCCGATCAGGTCGAGGATCTGGCCCGTCCGCTCGATGAACCGCTCGAGGAGGGTGAACGGGCCCTCGCGCCACGTCTCGGGGGCCAGCTCATCGATCGTCTCGAGCAGGCGCCGGAGCTTTGCCCGGGTAGGGCCGCCGATGTCGATGCTCCGGGTGGGCAGCCCGACGATCGCGCCGGCCTCCTCGCCGGCCGGCTCGTCCAGGCGCTCGACCTTGACCTGGCCGGAGGCCACGATCTCGCGGGCAGCATCGATGAGGTGGCCTCGATCGAAGCGGGCCATCCGGCTGATCTCGAGGATCTCCAGGGGATCCAGCCGCCAGGGGCCGGCCGACATCATCCGGGCGAGGGCCACGTCGTCGTGGGGGTTGGCGATCGCCCGGAGGCTCTGCTCGAGGTCCCGGACCTCGGGCGTATCGAACAGGGACAAGCCGCCGACGACGGTGTACGGGATCTCCTCTTCGCGCAGGCGGGCCACGATCTCGTTGCGGTGCTTGTGCTTGCGGTAGAGGACCGCCACGCTCGACCAGGCGGGCGGGCCGTCGCCGGTCGCCACCAGCCCGCGGATCGCGTCGACGATCGCGACCGCCTCATCCTCGGGGCTGGCGCACAGGTAGATGTCGACGGGCACGCCGCTCGGCCGGGTGGTGGTCAGCCGCTTGTCGGGCTCCTGGCGCTCGACATTCCGGGCGATCAGCCGGTTGGCGACGGCCAGGACCTCGGGCACCGAGCGGAAGTTCTGCTCGATCCGGAGGCGGGCCGGCGGACCGGGCGCCCGGCGCCGGGGATCGTGCGTGGGCGCGCCAGCGAAGCGCCGGGAGAACTCGGCGAAGGCCGCGAAGCTGGCACCGCGGAAGTGGTAGATCGACTGGTCGTCGTCGCCAACCACCATGACGTTGTCGGGCCGGTCGGGCGTCCGGCCGATCATCTCGATCAGCTCGATCTGGGCGACGTTGGCGTCCTGGAACTCGTCGACGAGGACGTACCGGAACTGGCGTTGCCAGCGCCGGAGGATGTTGGGGCGGACCTTCCAGAGCCTGGTGACCGCGGCGATCTGCTCGCCGAAGTCGAGGGCGCCGCGCCGGATCAGCTCGGCCTGATAGGCCCGGTAGACCCGGGCCAGCTCCTCGAGGCGGACGATCTCGAGGGCCGCCCCGTCGATCACGTACGAAGCCGCCAGGCGCTCGATCTCGACGCGCTCGGCCGGGGTGAAGTGCTTGGCGTGCTGGACGGCCCCGGTTCCGAGGACGGTCCGCCGGGCCTCTCGATCGGCCGCCTTGTCGGGATCGGGCCGGCGGTCATCGGTGAGCTCGTCGCCGCGGGCCTCGGCCCGCTCGAATCGGCGCAGCTTGGCGTAGTCCTTGCGCAGGCTGCGGGGCAGGCTCAGGTTGCCCTGCTGCTCGAGCCGTTCGTGGGCCGCCTCGAACGACCCGTAGCGCGCTTCGAAGACGGCGCGCTCCTCGGCCACGTACGCGTCGAACTCATCGGGCGTGACGAGCTCGTCCTTGGCCCGGTTGATGAACTGGACGAACGGACCGAGGGCCCACCACCCGGCGTGGTAGAGCAGGTCGAGACCAGGTTCGAGGTCGCGCAGGAGGAGCATCTGGCCGATCCCGTCGAGGACATCGGGATGGGGCGGCAGCCCTGCTTCGGCCGCGGCAGTCGAGAGGACCTGGTGGCAGAAGCTGTGAAAGTTTGAGACGCTCATGCGTGCCCGGACCGCGGGCCCGACGGCCTGGTCGATGCGGTCCTGGAGCTCGCGGGCGGCCTTGACGTTGTAGGTCAGGACGAGGATCTGCTCGGGCAGCAACGGGCCGTCGAAGGGGCCCGGCGTGGCCGCGGGTGACGCAGCGTCCGTGGGCGCCGGCTCCGGTTCCACCGGCCACAGCCCGACCTGGGCGACCTGCGTCGTGGGCGCCGAGGCCGGTACCGGGCGGCCGGGTTCCACAGCCTCGGCCGGCTCGCCGGGGACGAGACGACCCAGGGCATCGCGGCCGCCGCTGCCCTTGGTATCGAGCAGCCAGCGGATTCGCTCGACGATGACCCGGGTCTTGCCGGTTCCGGCCCCGGCAATCACCAGCACCGGTCCGTCGCCGTATTCGACGATCCGCCGCTGCTCGGGCGTCAGCCCGGCGAGCTCGACCTCGATCTTGCCCGCATCGGTCATCTCGACCAGCACACTCGCGCTCACCCCCGGAGAGTACCCGGCCTGCGTGACAGGTTGCCCGTCATCGGGCTTGATCCTAGTCGACGGCTCCGACCGGCTCGGCCAGGCCCGGTCCAACCTGGTCGAGGACGTCGACCGCGGTGACCGGCCCGGCCGGTCGCTTGCGTGCCTTGAGGTTGCCCTCGACGTGCGGCAGGCGGCGGTACCAGAGCATCCCGACCAGCGCCGCGGCGACGGAGATCGCACCGCCGATGCCGATCGCGGCCGGCGCTCCCGCATTCGCCGCGATCGCCCCGAAGGCGACGCCGCCGATCGGGTTGGTCCCGGCGAAGACGGTCAGGTAGACGCTCATCACCCGGCCGCGCAGCTCGTCGGGCACCTCCAGCTGGATCACGGTGTTGGCGGTCGCCATCATCGAGATCGCGCCGGCACCGGCGATGAACATCAGGACGAGATCGACCGCGTAGTTCGAGATGCCCCCGATCAGGATCTCGGCCACCCCGAGGACCAGGGCCCCGATCAGCATCCTCGTCGCCCGGGTACCGCCGAAGGCGATCAGCAGGGCGGCCACCAGCGAGCCGAGCCCGGAGGCGGCCATCAGGAAGCCGTAGCCGCTGGCCCCGACGTGGAGGACATCGGCGGCGAGCGGCGGGACGAGGATCGTGAAGTTGATCCCGGCGGTGGCCACCACGCCGACGATCGCGATCGCCAGGAGGATCAGCCCGGTCCGGCGGACGTAGCGCAGCCCGTCGGCGAGGTTGCTGAAGACGGCCCCGACCGAATCAGGCCGGTCGAAGCGGGGCGCCGGCCGGAGCTCCTGCTCGTTCATCAGGAACAGGCCCAGGAGGACCGCCAGGAAGCTCACGGCGTCGACAAGGAACGCCAGCGACACGCCGAAGGCACCGATCACCAGGCCGGCGATCGCCGGTCCAAGGACGCGCGCGCCGTTGAACATCGCCGAGTTGAGGGCGATGGCATTGCCGACGTCCTCGCGCCCGACCATCTCGACCGCGAAGGCCTGGCGGGTCGGCATGTCGACCGCGTTGCGGACGCCCATCACCGCACCCAGCACGAAGACCTCCCAGACCTGCACGGTGTGGGTGGCGGCGAGGACGAAGAGCAGGAAGCTGACGCCCATCGCAACGGTCTGGGTCACGTACATCGTCCGTCGCTTGGGCAGCCCGTCGGCGATCAGGCCGCCGAACAGGCCCAGGACCAGGACCGGCCCGAACTGGGCAACCGTCAGCAGGCCCAGGTCAAACGGGTTGCCAGTGAGCTGCAGGATCAGCCAGCTCTGGGCGACGGAGGTCATCCACGTCCCGATCAGCGAGACCAGCTGGCCGCCGAAGAAGAGGCGGTAGTTGCGGTGCCGGAAGGCGCTCAGGCCGGCGCTTGCGCCGATCGACGGGCGGTTCACTTGATGCTCCCCAGCCCGCCGGCATCGAGGTCAGCCAGCCGCCGCGTGAGCCGCTCGTGGCGGGCCTCGACCGCCGCGACCATCGCCTCGAGGCGGCCGATCTTCTCGCGCAGGATCCGCGACTGGCGCTCGACCCGGGCCAGGGAGCCGACCACGATCTCCCGGCGCTCGGCCGGGTCGTCGGTGTGGGCGAACGCCTCGCGACTGCGGACCCGGGCCTCTTCGTCCTCGAGCAGCTGGCTGATCTCGGCCAGGGAGAAGCCGGCATCGTCACGGAGGCCCTTGATGAACCGCAGCCGATCGACGTCGGATGCGTCGTACAGCCGGTACGAGCCTTCGCTGCGGGCGGCCGGGCTGAGCAGCCCCAGCTCCTCGTAGTAGCGGATCGACCGGGTGGTAAGGCCGAGCTCGGAGGCCACCTCCTGGATCCGCAGGAAGGCGGCGTCGGTGGGCGAGGAGGCAGGCAAGGTCACTGGCGACACTCTAGCACAACCTTTACGTATACGTAAACGTCAATGGTCCCGGGATCGACCGCCGATCGAGCCATATCGAGGCGCGAGTGCCTCGCCGAGGCGGCCAACGGTGCGCACAGAACAACAAATCGCCCCTTTCGTGAGTCCAGGGCGGTCCAAACGGCAAGGATCCCGACGGAAGTAGCCGTAAATGGCTAATTCGGCTCGCTCGGAGCCTGGATCGTGGCCATCGCAGGCTCGGACAGCCTGTTTGTTGTTCTGTGAGCACCAACCGATCGGAGACCGGACCGGAGCCGATTCCGGAGCGGTGGCCTGGCCGTGTGGGCTCGCGTGCGCAGGCAACCGCGAGGGCAGCCACGGATCGACCGCCGATCGAGCCATCGGGGCAGCGAGTGCTACCCTCCGTGGCATGAAGGACGCACGATTGTTCGAGTACATCAACGAGCTCTCGACCGAGGAAGAGCAGCTCTTCGCGAAGGCCGGCGCCAGTGGCGGCCTGAGCCAGGGCGAGATCGAGCGGCTCGACGAGATCAAGGTCGAGCTCGACCAGGGCTATGACCTGCTTCACCAGCGCCAGGCGCGCCGGGCAGCCGGGCTGGACCCGTCCGATGCCGAGGTTCGGCCGCCCGAGATCGTCGAGCGCTACCAGCAGTAGCGGACTAGCCGCCTCGCGCGAAGCGGTAGCGCAGGAACAGGTGATCGCCCGCCCGCCGGACTGAGACGAGCTCCGCCCAGGGCGCCTCGGCGACCGTGAAGGCCAGGCCCTCCGCGAAGCCGAAGCGCTCGGCGTCGGCGTCCCGGCCGGCGACCTGCGGGGCGATCGTGAGGAACAGCTCGTCGAGCAGCTCCGCCCGGAGCAGGTCGCCGATCAGGTGCGGGCCGCCCTCGCACAGGACCAGGCCGGCACCCACCGAGCGGGCAACGTCGAGCAGGTCCTCGGCGGCCACGCCGGGACCCGTTCCGGCGACCTCAACCCGGGCATTCGCAGCAAGCTTGACAGTGGCCAGCTTCCCGGCACCGGCCGTCGTCGTCACCACGACCACCGGAACATCGGCGGCCGACAGCCCGGGGTGGGCCGGATCGAGGTTGCCGCGGGCCGTCGGCACGACGGTCGTGGGCTGGTCAGCGAGCCCCAGCCCGCTCCGCCACTCGCCATACAGTGCGGCCGTCCCGGGATGGACGTGGCGGCCCGTCCACTCGTGGGTCGCCGAGGCGCGGACGGTGCCGGCACCGACCAGGACGACGTCGGCCAGCGAGCGCAGCAGGCCCATCACGAAGCGATCGGGATCGAAGAAGCCGCTGACCTCGCCGCCGCCCGAGCTCCCGTCCCGATCGAAGGCGACCACGCCGTCAAGGGTGGATACGAAATTGGCGATCACCGTCGGCCGATCGGAGCGCAGGGGCACGACCAGGTCGCCGTCGTACGCCTGCCGGAGGGCGGCGGGCAGCCGGCCGCCGCGGATCGCTCCGCCGGCTGGGGGAACGCGATCCCAGAGTCGCTCGAGCTCCACCGGCGCGTTCGAGACGGACCTCGACCTGGCGCTGGCAGGGGGCGTGGTCAGCTACCTCCGCCGCGCAGGCCGCTGACGTCGTAGAACTCGCCCCGCAGCTGGGCGCTCTCGACGTAGACGCCGCGATACGAGGTCGTCCGGGTCTTGGGGTGGTCCTCCCGGACACCGCGCATCTGGGTGCACAGGTGATGCGCCTCGACGTACACCGCGACGCCATGGGGCTCCATCATCCGGTCAAGCTCGTCGCAGATCTGGTAGGTCATCCGCTCCTGGACGCCGAAGCGACGGGTGACGACCCGGACCAGCCGGGTCAGCTTGCTGATCCCGATGATTCCCTGGTGGGCCACGTAGCCGACGTAGACGTTGCCGAAGAACGGCAGGGCATGGTGCTCGCACAGGGCGAAGAACGGGATGGGGCCTTCGACGACCTGGGCGATCTCGCAGTTCGCGCCGCCTCGGCATTCAGTCGGGAACGCGGTCAGCAGCTTGGGATCGCCTTCATAGCCGGCGGTCGTGTCGAACAGCGCCCGCAGGAAGCGGCGTGGCGTGTCGACGGTGCTGGGAGTGTCCAGGTCGAGACCCAACGCGGTCAGGATCTCGGACAGGTAGCCCTCGAAGCGGAGGCGATCCGCCTCGGAGACGTTCCGGGGCTGGTCCGGGGTCAGCCGCGACTCGGACTCGGCGTCGTGGTCGTCGTGGTCGTGGAGGAGCTCGTGGTCAGGGGTCATCGTCTCGCTCGGTCTGCTCGGCGTTGCGCTTCAGCTGGTCTGCGTATCGTGCTACGGCTTCGCCAGTCGCGCGGTTCTGACCCCCCGGCCGACCGGAGCCGGCCGGGGCGCAACGAACCGGCCGCGTAGAATTCGGCCGTGAGACGGATTGCGGGCAGGATTGCATTGGCGATCGGCGTTGTTTTGCTCATCGCGCTGATCGCGATCGCGGTCGTCGGCCTGCCCTACAGCCTGTCCTGACGACGTCCGGTGTGACGCCGGACGGCTGCGTCAGCGCGCTTTCGCTCCGCCTTTGCCTTGCCGGCCACTGAGCGGCACGCGGCTGAACAGCAACACGCCGGGCATGTCTGGACGGCTGCTGACGTAGACGGCAGCGCCCGACGCCTTGACGATCTTGTTGGCGGCAGCACGGGCCGTGGCAGCCTTGCCTTCGAAGTGCCAGGGCAACACCTGCGAGGCAGCCCCGACGCTCACTTCGTTGACAAGCCTGGCCAGATCTTCGTCGCGCGGATTGGCGCGATGACCTCGCGGTGTCGACTTCTTCTTGAGGTCATCGAGGTTGAGCGGCTTGCCAACCTTGATCGTGCTGAACTTCGTCAAATGAATCTCTCCACATTGCAGATGGCGTTGACGTCAGCGTACGGAAACATTCGCGCCGAGTCCAGCGCCAGACGTTTGTCTTCGCGCGATTCTGGCGAAATCGCGTCCGCCCGCGCTTGACGCTGAAAACGTCAGTCGGGCCAGATGTCGTAGCGCTCCCCAAGCCCCCGAACGGTATCAGCATCGTTGAGCTGCGCCGGACTCAGGGCCGCGAGCTCGGCGAGATAGTGCTCGAAGCCACCCGGCGTGAAGATGGTCAGCAGGCGACCGCCAAGCGGGCAGGCCACGTCGTGGCTGACCCCAGCCGGGACCGTCACGGCGGTCCCCGGGGTCGCCGTCCGGACCTCGTCCTCGAAGGTGAACGTGACGTCGCCCTCCAGGATGTAGAAGATCTCGACCATCGAGCAATGGCGGTGGGGCGGCAGGTGGAAGCCAGGCTTGAGGGTGTCCTCGGCCACGGTCACCCGGCCGTCGGAGAGGTCAAGCGGAGCCTTGATCACGATGCGGTCCTGGGACCAGTCGTAGGCCGGACCGCGACCCGGCTGGACAATGTGCGGACGCATGGCGTCAGGCTACTGCGGCGGTCCGTCCGATGAATTCGCCCGGCCGGCCGAGCAGGTAGCCCTGGCCCAGGGGGACGCCGATCTTGGCCAGGGTCGCCAGCTCGGCCTCGGTCTCGATCCCTTCGGCGAGCAGCCGGCAATCCGTCTTCTCGGAGAAGAAGAGCATCCCGGCGATCAGCGCCTGGCGAACCGGATCGGCATCGATCCCCCGGACGAGCGAGATATCGAGCTTTACCAGGCTCGGTTCCAGCTCGACCACGTGGGTCATGCTCGCGTAGCCGGCCCCGGCGTCGTCGACGGCGATCCGGAACGGGACCCGGAGCTCCTTCAGTGCGACGCGCAGCCGGCCGTAGTCGGCGACCGCGACGTGCTCCGTCAGCTCGAGGATCAAGGGATGGTGGCTCAAGCGCAGGATCCGGCTGAGGCGGCTGCCCGATTCGACGCACAGGGGCGAGACATTGAGGGTCAGCCACAGGTCGTAGGGGATCCGCTCCGCCGCCCGGACCGCCGCCTCGAGGGTCACCAGCTCGAGCTCGACGCCCAGGCCTACCGCGATCGCATTGGCAAAGTGGTGATCCGGCCGGACGCCGTCGGTGAAGCGGGTCAACGCCTCGTAGGCGACGACCTCGCGGTCGGCCAGGGTCGAGATCGCCTGGAAGACGGGCATGAACGCCCGCTCGGCGATGATCGCCTCGATCAGCCCGCGTGCGTCGGCAGCCTCCCGCCGGGCGAGGAGCGCGGGACCGAGGAGCGCGGTGGCCGTCGCGGCCACTTCACCGGCCGCCGGCAGGTCCTCGAGCAGGTGGAGGGCGACGGCTGGATCGCTGGTCCCCAGCGCGATCACGCCGATCAGCGCGTCGCCGCTGCGCATCGGCGCATAGACGGTCGCCGCCAGGTCGATCCCGGCGCCGGCCTCGGTCTGACCAGGTCCGGTGATGACCCGGGCCGGCTCGGCCCACGGGCCTCGCGTCGAGGAGGCCAGCAGGCGTTGCGCCTGCCCCTCGGAGACACGATCGCCACGATGGATCGTGAATCCAGATGGGGCACTGATCGCCAGGACCCGCAGGCCGCCGTCGTGGAACTCCAGGATGCCTCCGACGTCGATCCCGGGCAGGGTGACCAGGGCCTCCGCAATCGCATCGGCGGTGTCGTCGAGGGAGGCCCTCGGAGTGAGGCTCTCGAGCACGCGGGCAAGGGCGATCCGCTCGTCGCTCAGCGAATGCTGACGGGTGACCGCGGCGTCGAGGGCCGTGAGGCTTCTGACCGCGTTGTCCCAGAAGTCGACGAGTGCGGCAATGACCAGGCCGACGATGGCCAGCAGGATCGCGTCGGCGAAGATCTCGCCCTCGGGACCCGCGAACGGGGCCGGATTGCCGATGGCTGCCCCGACCAGGATCAGCGCCGTCGAGAACACGATCAGCAGGATGATCGGCAGGCGTCGCTGGCCGACGGCATAGGGCAGCAGGAGCGCGAAGCCGAGGATCGGCAGGAGGGCCATCGCCTCGTCGACGTTGGGCACCAGCAAGGTTCCCAGGAAGCCGGCCAGGGTCAGGGCGATGGCCACGATCCAGGTGGCGGCCAGCGCCCCGCCGTGGACGATCATCCGCTGGGCGATCAGCACGATCAGGCCGAAGACCGCGGTCAATGCCCCAGCGCCGATGAAGGCAGGCTCAGGCAGCAGCACGCCGGCCAGCAGCTCGGCCAGGCCGCAGCCGAAGGCCAGCCGGAAGATCCAGGGCAGGAAGAACGCCAGCCGCGGCCGGCTCAGGGCGGCCAGCGGCAATTCGGCAACCAGCTCGGGCACATCCCCGGGCTGCGGTCCAGCGGCGGGCTCGGAGCGTGGGTGGAGAATGAGCATGGCTAGGCTCCGGCGCTCGAGGCCATCGGACCGAGGCCGGCTCGGAACAATCGCTCGAATCGATCGGCCGGCAGCGGCCGGCTGAAGTAGAAGCCCTGGGCCTCGTTGCATTCGTGGCGTTGCAGGAACGCCAGCTGCTCGAAGGTCTCGACGCCCTCCGCGATCACCCGCAGCTTCAGGCTGCGGGCCATGCTGATCACCGCCGTCACGATGCTCGCGTCGTCGTCGGTCGCCGCGATCTGGCGGACGAACGACTGGTCGATCTTCAGGGCGTCGATCGGGAACTTGCGCAGGTAGCTCAGGCTTGAATAGCCCGTCCCGAAGTCGTCGACCGCGACCTGCACCCCGGCCTCGCGCAGGGTCTGGAGGATGGTGGCAGCCGATTCGGCGTGGGTCATCAGCACGCTCTCGGTCAGCTCCAGCTCGAGGTAATGGGGGTCCAGCCCGGTCTCCTCGAAGATCGCCAGCAAGCCGGCCAGGAAGCCGTCCTGGCGGAGCTCGGTGGCCGAGACATTGACCGCGATCGAGCTCATCGGCAGGCCCGCAGCGAGCCACGTCCGGGCCTGTTCGCAGGCGCTGCGAAGGACCCAGTTGCCGATGGGCACGATCAACCCGCATTCCTCGGCGATCGGGATGAACTGGGCCGGCGAGACCATCCCCCGGGTCGGATGGGTCCAGCGGATGAGCGCCTCGGCGCCCACGATGGTGCCCGTCCGGAGATCGACCTTGGGCTGGTAGTGGAGCGCGAACTCGTTGGCCACCAGGGCCCGGCGCAGGCTCTCCTCGATCGACTGCCGCTCGACGGCCCGCACGTTCATCTCAGGCTCGAAGAACTGGAAGCTGCGCCGGCCGTTCTCCTTGGCCTGGTACATCGCGGTATCGGCGTTCTTGATCAGCGTCTCGGCGTCGCTGCCGTCATCGGGAAAGACGCTGACCCCGATGCTCGTCGTCACGTGCAGGACCTGCTGGTCGATCATGTGCGGCTCGGCGATCGCGGCGAGCATCCGCCGGGCGACGATCGCCGCGTCCTCCCACTGCTCGGCTTCAGACAGCAGGACGACGAACTCGTCGCCGCCCTGCCGGCTGACCGTATCCGACGCCCGGACGCAGTCCACCAGCCGGCCGGCGATCGACTGGAGGAGCTTGTCGCCGACCGGATGGCCGAGCGAGTCGTTGATGTGCTTGAAACCGTCGAGGTCAAGGAACAGGATCGCGATCTGCTTGGTATGGCGGGGGGCCAGGGTGATCGCCTGGTGGATCCGGTCGTTCAGGAGCATCCGGTTGGGCAGCCCGGTCAGGTAATCGTGCTCGGCGGAATGCGTGATCTGGAGGGCCATCACCCGGGCCGCGCTCACGTCGCGCAGGACGATCACGATGCCGATCGCCTGGTGGTCGCGGTCGTGGATCGGCGAGACGGCCTCCTCGACCGGGATCTCGTGGCCTTCGCGGTTGATCAGCAGCGCGTTCGACGGCAGGTGCACCGTCTCGTCGTCGCGCAGGGCCCGCTCGAGGGGACTGGCGATCGGCAGGTGGGTCTCGCCGTCGACGATCCGGAAGACATCGGCCATCGGCCGACCCAGGGCGTCCGGCCAAGCCCAGCCGGTGAGCTCCTTGGCCACGGCGTTGAGGAAGGTGATGTTGCCGGCGATGTCCGTCGAGGCGACGGCGTCGCCGATGCTGTTGAGGGTAACCTGGAGGCGTTCCTGCTCCAGGAAGAGCGCCTCGTCCATCAGCTTGCGCTCGATGGCATAGCGGATCGCCCGAAAGAGCCCGCGGGCCTCGATCTGGCCCTTGATCAGGTAATCCTGGGCGCCTTCGCGGAGTGCCTGGCCGGCCAGCGATTCGTCATCGAATCCGGTGAGGACCACGAGCGGGATCCGCGGGGCGGCGGCGTGGGCGCGCCGGACGGCGCCCAGCCCGAGGGCGTCGGGCAGGCCCAGGTCAAGGAGCAGGACGTCGACCGGATTCCCGGCCAGGTGGGCCTCGGCCTCGCTCATCCGCTTGACGTGGCTGAGCTCCAGGTTCTGCCCGCTCTGCTCGTGGAGCATCTCCTGGAAGAGACGAGCGTCGCCCAGGTTGTCCTCGACGAGCAACAGCCGAGTCGGCTGCTTGCGCGTCACGCGTTGGCCGGCAGGACGATCCCTCTCGAGCGCTTGAGCTGGCATTGGCGGTCCATCGGCTCAGCCGATGATCGTGCCCGGCCCGACGCGCTGGGCCAGGATCAGGGCCGCCTCTGCGGCCGTCACCAAGTCACCCGCTCCCGAATCGGCTGCCAGCGCAGCGAATCCTCCGCAAATGGCCAGGCCTTCGGAGGCCGCCAGGGCGCTCAGGTCGGCCGTTTCCGCGTGGGCCGTGGCGGCATCGGTCGCGCAGAACAGCACGGCCAGCTGGGCATCGCCAAAGCGGACCCTGGGCCGGGTCGCGAACGCGGCCTCGGCCTGCGAGGCAAGCCGGGTCATGAAGTCCGGGTCGGCCTGTTCGTCGGCCGAGCCGACCAGCAGCAGGCTCAGCTTCCTGGTGCGCCGCCCGAGCGATGCAATCGCGACTTCGATCAGCGGCTCCAGGACCGGCCGGCGGTAGGTCAGGGTCTCCGGGTCGAAGAGGCCCTGCTCGACAGCGATCCGGTCGGCGTTGATCACCTGCTGGCGAGCTGCAGCGAGGCGGTTCTCGTTCGCCTCTCGCTCGTAGGTCACTTCGAGGGCCACGGTCAGCCGATCGGCAACGAGGCGGATCGCCGCGTAGTCCTGCTCGCCGATCGGGGCAGCGACCGGGCTGGCCACGTTGAGCAGGCCCAGCAGCTCGCCGGCCACGATCAGGGGCACCGACAGCTCGGTGGCCACGGCGTCCCGGGTGTCACGGCCGAACGGCTCCGGGCTCATGCTCGGGATGAAGATCGGCTGGCGTGCCCGGCTGACCCGCTCGACGCTCGCGTCGCGCTTGCTGATGCTCAGGACCGGCGAGCCGTAGCCATGCTGGCCGGCGAGGTACAGCGTGTCGCCATGGGTCAGGTAGATGCTGACCTGGTCGAGGCCAAAGCGCTCGACGATCAGGTCCACGACCCGGGCGATCGCGGTCGGCGTGGGGCCGTCGCGGACGAGCAGCCGGCCGAGCTCCTCGAGGCCGGTCATCTGGTTCCGGGAACGCTCGAGGTTGGAGACCATCGCGACCTGGCTGATCGAGTAGCGCAGGGTCCGGTCGAGCATCGCCGCGTCGGTCTTGCCCTTCATCAGGAAGTCCGTCGCGCCGGCGTCCATGGCGGCCATGTCGGTCGCCCGGTCGCGCTGGCCAGTGAGCATGATCAGGGCCGCCAGGCTGCCCGCCCGGCGCGCCTCGCGGACCAGCTCGACACCGGTCTGGCCGCCGAGCTGGTGGTCGATCAGGTAGGCGTCGTGCTCGTCCTTGCCGATCAGCGCGAGTCCGGCGGAGAACGTGGGCACCCAATCCAGCTCGTAGCTCACGTCCTGGACCTTCTTGAGCAACGAGCGAGTCAGCTTGGCTTCGTCGTCGTCATCGTCGACGAGCAGGATGTGGATCGGGTCGCCGGTTCCGACGGCCCAGATCGGGATTCCAATCGATTGGTTGAGGGCAAAGGGCAGTTTCACGACAGGACCTCACGCGGCAGGGAGCTCACCTTGAACCAGAAGGCGTACAGGCCGTCGAACAGCGCGACGAGACTGGCAAACGCCGATGGCTTGACGACATAGGAGTTGGCACCGGCGTCGTAGCTGCGGTCGATATCCTCGACGGCGCCCGAGGTGGTCAGGATCACGACCGGCAGTCGGTGCAGGAGTGGATCGGCCCGGATGATCGCGAGCGTCTCGAGGCCGCCCATGGCCGGCATGTTGAGATCGAGGAGCACCATCGAAGGCCGCAGATCCCCGGCTCGATCGGCATGGCGGCCGGTGCCGCGCAGGTATTCGAGGGCCTCCGAGCCGTCGGCCACGAAGACGAGTGGAGTCGTGGCGCCGCTGTCACGGTGGGCCATCTCGGCCAGCAGGCGATCGTCGGGATCGTCCTCGGCGTACAGCACGACGCTCGGGGGCTGGCGCTTCATGCCTGGAGCCCCAGCAAGGCCTGGCCACCGGGCACCTGGGGCAGGGTGATCACGAAGGTCGCCCCGGCGCCGGGCTGGGAATGGGCGGTAATCGTGCCGCCGCTCAGGGCCACGATCCGCCGGCAGATCGCCAGGCCCATGCCCGTGCCCTCGTAGGCCTGCCGGCCGTTCAGGCGCTGGAACGGGGCAAAGATCTTGTCCACCTGCTTCTCCTCGAAGCCGATCCCGTTGTCCCGGACCTGGATCTGCCAAACCCCGGTACTCGCCGTGAGCCGCTTGCGACCCGCCCCGCTCCCAAGCTCGCTGGCCTCGACGTGGACCTCGGGAGCGACGCCCTCGGGATGGAACTTCAACGCATTGGCGATCAGGTTCTGGAAGAGCTGGCGCATCTGGAGCGGGCTGGCGAGGAGGGTGGGCAGGGGCCCGACCACGACCTGGCCATTCGTCGTCCGGATCCGCTCGTCGAGGTCGACCAGGACCTCGGCGACCACCTGGCCCAGGTCGACCGGCTCGGGCGGGTCGGGCTGCATGGTGATCCGCGAGTATTCAAGCAGGCCGTCGATCAACGACTGCATCCGCGCCGCCGCGCCGCGCATCCGCCGGAGGTAGTCCTCGGATTCGGAGTCGAGCACGCCAGCGGACTGCTCCTCGAGCCGGTCCCCGAAGGCCTGGATCTTGCGCAGCGGTTCCTGCAGGTCGTGCGACGCGATCGTGGCGAAGTCCTGGAGCTCGCGATTGCTGCGGGCCAGCTCGGCGTCGACCGCCTCGAGGTGGAGGGTCATCGAGCGGGCAACGCCAACGTCCCGGAAGACCTTGACCGCGCCGGTCACCCGCCCTTGCAAGTCACGGATCGGTGCGACCGTGTCCTCGATGGCGACCTCGGTCCCGTCGCGGCGCAGGAGCAGCGAGTTGGCAGGCAGGTGGAAGGTGCCGTCCTGTTCCATGGCCATCTCGATCCGGCCGGCAACGACCGTCCGGGTCCTGGAGTCGACGATCCGGACGCACTCCTCGATCGGCCGGCCGGCGGCCTCGATCCAGGACCAGCCCGTCAGTCGTTCGGCCGCCAGGTTCACGAATGTGATTCGGCCCGCGACATCGGTACAGATCACGGCATCGCCGATGCTGTTCAGGGTGACTTCCGCTCGCTCCTTCTCCTCGAGCAGGGCTTCCTCGAGGGCCTGCCGCTCGAGTGCGTAGCGCAGGCCCCGATGTAGCCCGCGCGTCTCGATCTGGCCCTTGACCAGGTAGTCCTGCGCCCCCTCCTTGAGGGTCTGCATGGCGAGGGTCTCGTCGTCGGTGCCGGTCAGCACGACGAGCGCGACGCGCGGCGCGGCCGTCCGGGCGCGGCGGACGGCGTCCAGCCCATGCGCGTCAGGCAGCTGCAGATCGAGCAGGATCAGGTCGACGCGATGGTCGGCCAAGTGCTCCTCCGCCTGGCGCATGAGCTCGACGTGGGTCATCTCCGTTCGCAGTGCGCCGTGCTCGTTGAACATCTCGCGCAGCAGCCGGGCATCGCCGGGGTTGTCTTCGACGAGAAGGAGGCGGGTCGGTGCCGGGGCGATCACGTGGCGTGGCGCTGGGCGGGCAGGCGGGCGATGTGCAGCCAGAAGTCGTTGATGCCCTTGACCAGGATCTCGAAGGCATCGAGCTGGACCGGCTTGCTGAGGTAGGCGTTGGCCTGGAGCTGGTAGCTCCGGACGATGTCGATCTCCGCCTCGGATGTCGTGAGGATCACGGTCGGGATCCGCTTCAGGCTGTCGTCCTCCTTGATATGGGCGAGGACCTCGCGGCCGTCCATCCGGGGCAGGTTGAGGTCGAGCAGGATCAGGTCGGGCCGCGGAGCGTCGGCGTGGACGCCCTCGCGCCGAAGGTAGGCCATCGCCTCGACCCCGTCGGTTGCGACCCGCAGGTCGATCAGGTGATTGGCCTCCAGGAATGCTTCTCTGGTCAGCCGGACATCGCCCGGGCTGTCTTCGACCAGGAGCACGGTCATCGGAAAGCCTGCCTCGAGTGACTGGATCGAATTGGCAAGTGGGCTGGTTGTCATTGGTGCCTCTCTGTTGCGACCAGGGCGAAGCGGAAGGTCGAACCCTGCCCGGGAACGGATTCGACCGAGATGGTTCCGCCATGGCGTTCGACGATCTTCTTGCAGATCGCCAGGCCGATCCCTGTACCGTCGAACTCCTCGCGCTTGTGGAGTCGCTGGAACATCCCGAAGATCCGGTCGAAGTACTCGGGCGCGATGCCCAGGCCGTTGTCCTTGACGCTGAAATTCCACTTCTTGCCCTTGCGGGCGGAACCGACATGGACAACCGGGGTTCCGGTGCCCTGGTACTTGATGGCATTGCCGACCAGGTTCTGGAAGAGCTGGGTCAGCTGCATCTCGTCGGCCATGACGACCGGCAGCTCGTCGTGGGTTACGACGGCGTGGCTATCCTCGATTGACCGGGTCAGGTTGCGAAGGGCCTGCTCGAGGGCCTCCGCGCTCTCGACCGGCTGGAGGACGCTTCCAGCTGTGCCCACTCGGGAATAGGCCAGCAGGTCCTGGATCAGGCGCTGCATCCGGTTGGCGCCGTCCACGGCGTAGGCGATGAACTCGTCAGCGTCGGAATCGAGCTTGCCCTTGTAGCGCCGGGACAGGAGCTGGGTGTAGCTGGCGACCATCCGGAGCGGCTCCTGGAGGTCGTGCGAGGCGATGTAGGCGAACTGGCCGAGCTCTTCGTTCGAGCGGGCAAGCTCATTGATCGTGTCGAGGAGCGTCTCCTCGGCGGCCTTGCGCACGCTGATGTCCCGGATCGCGGCGGTGACCAGGATCCCCTCGGCGCTCTGGAGCGGGCTGAGCATCAGCTCGATCGGGAACTCGGTCTTGTCCTTGCGCAGGGCGACC
>Ga0265314_10001284_pt1 | contig 28552 bp, 22 predicted proteins | sample 4126metaG_FD_203106 | JGI IMG/M metagenome (GOLD analysis project Ga0265314, IMG submission 203106) | Rhizosphere microbial communities from Carex aquatilis grown in University of Washington, Seatle, WA, United States - 4-1-26 metaG | ecosystem: Host-associated > Plants > Roots > Rhizosphere >... | reverse complement strand
GGCGAGCATCAGCCCCCACGCCCCACCGAACACGGCGCCGGAGATCGTCATCGCCGGCGCCGACGGACCGAGGCCCTCCGCCAGGTGCAGCTTGCCCTCGGCCGCGATCGCGCCGCCCATCATCGCCAGCGGCCCCACGACGGTGCCGATGCGCCTCGGTTGCGTTCCATCGCCGGTCCAGAGCAGGCCCGCGCCATAGCCCATTCCCACGCCGAAGATCCCCGCGGTCGCCGGCACGGCGACGTCGCCGCCGTCGGCGGACACCAGATGCGACAGCGTCGCCGCGCCCGCGGCGCCCGCGCCCAGGCCGAGCCAGGTGCCGCCGACGGTCTTGCGTCCGCCGCTCCATTCGTCGTCACCCAGCGTCGGTGCGAGCGCGCCGATGAGCGCGCCGTAGCCCGCGCCGGCGGCGGCTGCTGCGAAGTCGGGCGCGCGCAGGCGGGTGCTGCGATCCAGCCACACGCCGGCGGCGAATCCGACGCCGGCTCCCGCGAGCACGCCGGCCGCGTCGGGCGTGCCCGGTGAATCGGTGGTCAACCGCGCCAGGCCCAGGCCCGTGGCGATGCCGGCGCCGGTCGTCCCGAGCACGGTCACCTGATCGAGCGGATCGGGCGCGAACCAGCGCGACGCCACCAGGCCCGACAGGCCGCCCGCGATCGATCCGGCGAGCATCTGCCCCTCCAGGTGCGCGGTGTCGACGTCGGTCGTCGGCTGCCCGTGCTCCGCCGCGATCGCCGCCAGCCACCAGATGCCGCCGCCGTAGAGCGCACCCGCCAGCGTCATGGGCACCGCCGCGTCGCCGGGGCGCAGATAGGGAGCGTAGGCGTAAGCCGCCGTGCCCAGCGCCAGCCCGCCGATGCCGGCGCCCAGCTTCCAGCGATCGCGATCGCCATCGGTCAGCGCCGGCAGCGCGCCGGCAGACGCGGTCGTGCCCGGCGTGACCGCCATGTGCAGGCCGAGCCCCAGGAGATTGCCGGCCCCCGCGCCCACGCCCGCGAGCCCGATCCGCTGCGCCGGCGCCTCGGTGAACGCGCCGGCCACCGCCGTGCCGAGGTACCCGGCGCCGAGGCCGATGAGCAGGCCGCCCTGGCCCTCGTGGCTGTCGAACAGCCCCGTGCGCGCGACGCCCGACGCGAGCAGCCCGCCGGTCCAGGCGCCGCCGAGCGCGCCGAAGCTCATCAAGCGCAGATCGTTGCCGGTCGGGTTCATCTCGTGCGCGGCGACCGCCGCCGCGACCATCACCAGCGGCGTCGCGATCGCGGTCGGCACCGTCGTACGCGACGAGATGCCGCGCAGGCGGTCGACGCCGAATCCGGTCAGCCCCGCGCCGATGAGCAGGCTGTCCGCCAGCACGGTTTGCTCCGGAGTCCAGCGCCAGCGCCGCGCGCTCCAGACGCCGAGGCCCATGCCGGCCGCTTCGCCCAGCACGAGCGATCCGTACTCGAGCTTGGCGCTGCTCGATCCGCTCGCGCTCCACGCGGTGAGCCCGACCAGCGTGCCCCAGGCGGTGGCGTTGGCGTACCACGCGGCCTGGCCCAGCGTCGGGCGCAATCCGAAGCGCGACAGTCCCCACGATGTGCCGAAGCCGATCACCGCGCCGGCGCTGCCGATCAAGAGCTGGCCCGAGACGTCGGAGATCCCCATCGATCCGAGGTTGCGCATCAGGACCGCGCCGGCCGCCGTCGACGCGCCAATCGCCAGCGGCGTGCCGTCGATGGGGCCGCGGGGCGCGGCGGGCGCTGCCGCCACGGTCGCGGCCGGGGGCGGTTCGACGTCGGTCGATGGCTGGCTCGCGCGGGGCGCGGACGCGCGCGGCATCTCCGCAGCCGGCGAGTTGCCGCCGGCAGCGGGTGCAGCCGATGGGGAGGAGGGCGAAGCTTCGAGCGGCGCGCGGGGCGGCGCGAGCGCGAGCGCGGGCGGCGCCGGCTTGAACGCGGGCGCCGGCTTCGCGCTGGCTCGCCCCGGCGTCGCGCGAACCGGCGCTTCGTCTTCCGCCGCAGATTGCGATTTCGCCTCGGCGCTCGCCGCCCGCCGTCGCGCGCCGGCGATCTCGTTGGCCACGTCGGCGAGCGCGGGCGCCGCCTTCGCCGCCATTCGCTCGAGCGCGCGGTTGTTCGGCGCGGCGCCCAGACCGTCGAGCGCGCGCAGCGCCTGGGCCTGGACCTCGGGCGCCGGATCGTGCTCGAGCGCGGCGCCGAGCGCGCCCGCCGCTCGCGTCACGCGGCAGGCGGCCAGCCGTTGCGCCGCCGCCGAGCGGGCGGTATCGGGCGCGGGCGGAAAGAGATTCAGCAACGCTTCGTTGAGCGCGGCGGGCGAACAGTCGACCGGTTCCGCCTCTCGCGAGATGCCCAGCACCAGCCGAGGCTCGCCGCGCTCACCGGCCAGCCAGAGCCTCACCGTCGCGTCGCCGTCGAGCCACGACGTCTCCAGCCGCGCGCGCTGCGAGACGATGTCGGCCATCCGTCGCTGATCGTCGACGGACGGTGACAGCCACCACGCCGGCAACTGCAGAGGCACCGCGGGCCTGCCCAGGTGCTGCGTCACCCACGATTCCAGCAGTGTGTAGGCCCGACGATGAGCCGCGAAGTCGGCGTTGCTCAGATTGACAACCAGGTAGACGCGCTCGACCACGCCGTCGCGCAACCAGAAGGTCTCCGACGCCGGCACCGGCGCGTTGGCCAGTCGAGAGGGGCAGACGACGCTGGCAGCGCTGGCGGCGACGCAGGTCACCCCGCCGCGTTTCGCGGCGAAGTCGATGGCGCGCACGCGGGCGCCGAGCGGCACGCCGAAGATCTCGCCGGCGCCGTCGTCGAGGGAAGGCTGCGCGCGCGTGACGTTGCGCGCGTCGACGCCGAGCAGGCCGAGCAAGCTGACCACCCCGGTGAAGGACGATCCTGGTCTTGGCCGTCGGATTCGCATCGCCGCCCGCAACAGCAACCGCCATGCCGTTGCTGGAAGCGCCGATAAATGGGCAATCATGGGAGCGTGGCGGTCTCTGGCACCGTTGGGATTTCAACAGGCGCCGGTGCAGGCCGTCAAATCTCCGACCGTTCTGTCAATCGCGTCTTCGGCGGATCAAGGAATGCGGCCGCAGGCCGCCTCTCGCAGCTGAAACCAATCCTCGCGCGCGAGGTGGATCGACAGAGCGGCAACGCTGGCCTCGATGCGATCGACCTTGTTCGTGCCCAGAACGACCACGGGTTGCGACGGCAACGCGAGGATCCAGGCGATCGCCAGCGCTTCGGGCGCGGCGTTGCCGTAGCGCGGGGCGAGCGCGGCGCAGGCGGCACGCACGCGCGCCGAGGTCTCATCGCCCGCGCGAAAGAGGCGTCCGCCGCCGAGCGGGGACCAGGCCATCGGCTTCACGCCCCGGCGCTCGCAGCGACTGAGCGTGCCGTCGGTGAGCGGCGCCGTGTGGAACAGCGACAGCTCGATCTGGTTCGTGACCAGCGGCTGGCGCAAGCAGCTCTGCAAGGCATCGAATTGCGCCATATCGTAGTTGGAGACACCGACGCTGCGTACCTTGCCCGATTCGAGCAATCGCTCGAACCCGGCGGCGGTCTCCGCGGCCGGCGTCAACCAGTCCGGCCGATGAATCAGCAAGACGTCCAGGTAGTCGGTGCCGAGCAGCCGCAACGATTTCTCGGCGCTCTTCACGATGCGATCGGCGCTGGCGTTGTAATGGGCGGTCTTGCGGTCCGGGTGGCGCGGCACCGGCACGTAGATGCCGCACTTGGTGACGATCTCCCGCTTCGAGCGCAGCCCCCTGTCGAGGCGCAGCGCTGCGCCGACGCGCTCTTCCACTTCGTAGGCGCCGTAGACTTCGGCGGTGTCGACGGTGGTGATTCCGCGCTCCACGCACAGCCGCATCCGGGACAGCAACCGTTCGGGCGCGGCGGCCTCGACGTCGTCGAGGAGCCGCCAGGTCCCGTAGACCAGGCGTGAAAACTCGGGACCACCGGGGACCATCGCGACGCGCGTGTTCGACACGTCCGGACTTTAGATCAATGGCGCGGCCGGCGCCTCGTTTGACGGCGGGGCGCGCGCGGTGCTAGGCAGGTACGGGGAAACGGGCCGACGATCATGTGGCGAGCAGCTTTGGGGGCGCCCGCGATCTCAGCAGCCGCCGGTGACGGCACGACGACGTCGCCGGCGGTGGAGCCGTGGCTGTTGCCGGAGCGCCGCGCCGGCAGCGCGCGCGAGACCACGGTGCTGGCCATCGCCTGGTCGGCAGCCGAGCCCCACCGCGTGGGCGAGGTCGCCCTGCTCGACGAGGACGGCGCTGCGCAGATTCTCGGGCGCGGCGCGGCGCGGCTGGACGACGGCCACCCGCGCCTGGCGTTCGTGCGCCAGCGCCCCTGGTCGTCAGAGGCGTGCGCGCCGCTGGAGGCGCCGGGGATCTCGCGCCGGCACCTGCTGCTGACCGCGCGCGCGATCGATCGATCGATCGCCTTCGAGCAGCTCGGGCGCGCCGCGGTCCTGCACAACGGGCACGAGGCGAAGAGCGGGCTCGCGCAGCCCGGCGACACGCTGGCGATCGAGAACCAGATGGTCCTGTTTTGCACCCGACGCGTGCTGCCGCTGGCCTCGCCGCGCCACCTGCGTGCGGCCGACGCCGCCCGCTTCGGCGTGGCCGACGCCGACGGGATCGTCGGCGAGAGCGCGCCGATCTGGGCGTTGCGCGAGGAGATCGCGTTCGCCGGCGCTTCGCCAGCGCACGTGCTGATCCTCGGTGAGAGCGGGACTGGCAAGGAGCTGGTCGCGCACGCCGTTCATCGCGCGTCGCCGCGCGCCGCGAAGAAGCTCCTCGCGCGCAGCGCGGTCTCGTTTCCCGAAACGCTGGTCGACGCCGAGCTGTTCGGACACGCGCGCGACTACCCCAACGCCGGCATGCCGCTGCGCGAGGGGTTGCTGGGCGCGGCGTCGGGGACGTCGCTGTTCCTCGACGAGATCGGCGAGCTGCCGCACAGCCTGCAGGCGCACCTGCTGCGCGTGCTCGACGCCGGCGGGCAATACCATCGGCTGGGCGAGACCGCGGCGCGGCAATCCGACTTCCGCCTGATCGCGGCGACCAACCGCCCCCTCGGCGCGCTCAAGCACGACTTCGCGGCCCGGCTGGCGCTGCGGATTCGCGTGCCGTCGCTGGCCGAGCGGCGCGAGGACATTCCGCTCCTCTGCCGTCACCTGCTCGATGGCATCGCCGCGCGCTCGCCGGAGCTGTGCGCGCGCTTCGCGGGCACGGGAGCGAACGGCGCGCGGTTCTATCGCTTCGCGCCGTCGCTGATCGACGAGCTCCTGCGTCATCCGTACGCGCTGCACGTGCGCGAGCTCGGCGAGATCCTCTGGCAATCGCTGCGCGACAGCCGCGGCGCGCTGCTTCAACGGTCGGCGAGCGACGTGCGCGCAGCGATGGCGAGCCCGGCGCCGGTGACGACGGCGCCACGGCGCGCCGAGCCGACCGCGGATGAGATTCGCGCCGCGCTCGCGGCGCAGCGGGGCAATCGGTCGAAAGCGTATCTCGACCTGGGCCTCAGCAGTCGCTACGCTCTACGACGTTTGCTGAAGAAGCACGGCATCAAGGACGACGGGAGCGACTCGTGACGGTTGGCCGCGGCATCGCGGGGGTCCCGGCCGGCCCGGAAGCGCACGCGAACGACGGGCGGTGGACGGAGCCGGGCGCGATGATCGGCGACGACTACCGCGTGGAGCGCGTGCTGGGCGCGGGCGGCATGGGCGTGGTGGTCGAGGCGCGCGACGTCCGCTCGGGCGAGCGCGTGGCGATCAAGCTCATTCACCCCGAGCGCGGCGGCGAGCGGACGTTCGTGAAACGTTTTTTTCGCGAGGCGCGGATCACGCTCCAGCTCAAAGGCCCGCGCGTCGCGCGCGTGCTGCGGCTCGGCGAGCTCGACACCGGGTTGCCCTACCTGGTGATGGAGTATCTCGACGGCGTCACGCTGGACCAGGTGCTGGCGGAGCGGGGCGCGCTGCCGGTCGAGACCGCGGTCGACTACGTGCTGCAGGCGTGCGACGCGATCGCGGAGGCGCACGCGCTGGGCATCGTGCACCGCGACCTGAAGCCGGGGAACCTCTTCGTTGCCAGGGGCGCCGATGGCCAGCCGATCATCAAGGTCATCGACTTCGGGATCTCCAAGCGGACCGCGCCGCGGCTGGAGCCGTCGGAGACGAACCTGACCACGACGGCGGGGCCGATCGGCTCGCCGCGCTACATGTCGCCGGAGCAACTGAGCGAGGTGGCGATCGCGGATCTGCGCAGCGACCTCTGGGCGCTGGGCGTGATCCTGTTCGAGCTCGTGAGCGGGCGCCATCCCTTCGAGGGCGAGTCGCTGGCCAACCTCTACGTCCGCATCCTGCGCGACGACGTGCCGGCCCTGCGCGCGTTCAAATCCGATGTGCCGGCCGGGCTGGAGGCGGTTTGTCGTCGCTGCCTGGCCAGGGAGCGCGCGGCGCGCATGCCCGGCATCCACGACCTGGTGATCGCGCTGGCTCCCTACGCCTCGGCGTCGGGGCGCGCGCTGGCGCAGCAGATCGCGGCGCGCGCGCCGGCGTCGCCGACGACCGTCGCCGCGGTCGCAGGCGCGCGGCGCCGCCCGCGCTGGCCGGTGACCGCGGTGGCGGTCGTGTGTGGCGTGGGAGGTCTTTATTTCGGCGTGCGTCCCGTGGTGTCGAAGGTCATCGCGCGCGACGTTGCCAGCGCGCGTGAGACTGCGCTCGGCCGCGTCGAATCGCGCGCGGTGCCGGCTGCGCCCGCGGTGCCGGTAGCGGCCGCGCCGGCTCCCGCGCCTGTCGAGGCGCGCGCGCCGGCAGCGTTGCCCGCGATCGAAACGCCCCCGGCGCCGCGGGCGCGCACGCGCACGCACGCGAGCGCGACGCGCGCGTCGCGCTCGCACGGCGCACGCGGAACCGCTGGGCCACCCGCTACCCCGCTGAAGTCCGCGGGGTCGGACAGCGGCCAGGATCTTTTCGGCACGAGGCGCTAGTGCGCGAGATGTCGATCGCGTCATCGAGCTCGCGCGCCTGCCTGGCGCTCGCCGTTCTCGCGCCGCTGTTCGTCGCGGCGCGCGCCCAGGCGGAGCCGGCGCGCGCGGGCGCGAACCCGGCGATCGCGGCCGAGGCGCTGTTCCAGGAGGCGCGCCAGGAGATGGCCGGCGGGCAGTACGCCAAGGCGTGCGTGAAGCTCGAGGAGAGCGAGCGCCTGGCGCCCGCGCCGGGAACCGCGTTCAACCTCGCCGACTGCTACACGCACATCGGCCGGGTCGCTTCGGCCTGGAGCCTGTTCCGCGACGTCGAGGGCGAGACGCAGGCCGCGGGCCAGCACTCACGCGCGCAGGAAGCCGGCCGCCGTGCCGCCAAGCTGGAGCCGTCGCTGCCGCGCATTCGCATCGAGGTCGTCGAAGCGAGCGACGACCTCGAAATTCGCCGCGACGGCCTGGTCGTCGGCCGCGGCCAGTGGAGCGTCGAGGTGCCCGTCGACCTGGGCGAGCACGTGATCACCGCGGCGGCGCCCCACAAGCAACCATGGAGGACAGCGCTCAACGTCGCGCGCCCGGCCGAGGTGCTGGTGGTCACGATTCCGGCGCTCTCCGCGGTGGGTGGTGCCGCTGCGCCCGCGCCCCCACCCCCGCTGCCGATCGCTGGGCCCGCGGCGATCGCGCCCGGCCCGCCGCCCGCGTCGCCGCCGGGCGCTGATCTCGCGCGCGCGCCGGTCGCGCCCACGCACACGCCGGCGGTGGTGCTCGGTGCCACTGGGCTCGGCCTGCTGGTTGCAGCGGGTGTGACCGTGGCGATCGCTGTATCGATCTACCCCAAGTGTCCGGACGGCAATTGTTCGTCGTCGCAGGCGTACAACGACAGCACGCGCGCGCGAACGCTGGGCAACATCGCGACCGGGCTCGGTGTCGCGGGCGCGCTCGGCGTGGGCGCCGGAGCGATCCTGTGGTGGCTGGAATCGCGTCCCGGCCCGGATGGGTCCGCGATGAACCGGCGTGACTGGGACGTTGCCGTTCGCGCGAACGGCGTGGAATTTCAGGGGTCGTGGTGAAACACACTATCAAGGTCAACGCGACCGCGTTCGGCGTGGCCCTTTGCTTCTTCGCCGCCGGCTGCAATCAAATCTTCAGCCTCAAACCGGAACATCTCGCTACCGACAGCGGTGTCGACCTGGGCTCGAGCGCCGACGCCACTCGAGACGCGACGTCCGACGTGCGCGATGCCGTCGTCGCGGATGCGCCGTTCGACGCCGGCGCCGACCAATCGGTGGATGCGGGCCGGGATGCGTCCGCTGATTCGCCCTCGGAGGCGCGCGCGGACGTTCCCTCGGATCGGCCGGCCGGTGACGGCGGGTTGGCTACGGACGCCGGCACCGACCGGGGTCCGACGCGTAGCTGTCAGGGGACGCAGGGTCCGACGCCTATCAATATCGACAACCGGTTCTGCGTCGACAGCACGCCGGTGACCAATGATCAGTACGCCGCGTTTCTCGCGGCCACGGCGCAGTCGCCAGTTCCGCAGCCCGCCGGCTGCCAGTGGAACACGCAATTCACGCCGGACTACTTTCCGTACAGTGTGACCGTCGGCAATCTTCCGGTCCGCGACGTCGATTTTTGCGACGCTTGGTCGTATTGCCAATGGGCCGGCAAGCGACTCTGTGGCGTCCTTGACCACCAGGGTTCTTCGATCTCCAATTTCGACAGGGTCCTAGACGGAGAGCTCTACTACGCCTGCTCGGGCGGTGCCGGCCATCCGCTCACGTACTCTTACAGCAGCGACGGTACCGTCGATCCCACCGCGTGCGACACCGACGTGTGCAACGGCACCACGGTCACCAAGTTTGGCCAGATCGATCCGGTGGGCAACCCGCGCTGTCAGTCGATCGTCTATCCCGGCCTTTACGATCTCAACAGCGCAGTGGAGGTCTGGCTGGACATGTGTCTGGCTGGAGATGCGACAGATGGCTCGGGCGACACCTGCCGGCTGAGCACGCCGCTCTTCTGCGACCAGAGATGCGACGTGAGCGGGAACGGCGCCCCGCGCAATGCCCCCGGGGCGGGGACAATCGGCATGCGCTGCTGCTCCGACCTCGACTGAGCGTCGGGGCCGCCATCCGCTGAGTGGGCGCGCCCGGGCGCGCCCAGCCCGCCCGCCCTCCCGAGCGCGGGCTCGCCCGGTTTTTTCGCCTGATTTCGTTCAGCGCGCCTCTCCGTCGCGGGGCATGGGCCTTGCTCAACGACCGCGCATGCCCGGGCGATCAAGCGAACGTGCAACCGAACGTGCAACCGAACGTGCAACCGAACGCGACGATACCGGCGCGCTCGACGCGCTCTTCGCGCGCCACTGGCGAACGGTGTTCCGCCGGGCGCGCGCGATCCTGCGCGACGACGACGCCGCCAAGGACGTCGTGCAGGAGGTCTTCCTGCGCGCGATCCACGCCCGGCGCGAGCTCCGCGATTGCCGTTCGCCGCCCGCGTGGCTGAAGCGCGTCGCGAGCAACCTGTCGCTGAACTACCTGCGCGACGCGACTCGACGGCGTCGGATCCTGAGCGTCGCGCTGCCGCCCGCCGCGCCCACCAGTGACGTTCCCGCCGACGCGTCGCTGACGCTGCGCGCGCTGGTGCGCGGCGTTCCCGCCGATCTTCAGGCCATCGCCCTTCACTATTTCGTCGATTGCATGAGCCAGGAGGAGATCGCCGCTTCGCTGGGGATCCCGCGCCGCACGATCAGCCTGCGTCTCGCGCAATTTCGCCGCGCGGCCCTCTCGTCAGCCTTCGACGTCGCCACCGCGTGAGCCGCGCGCGTCGATGGCCTATGGCACGGCCCAGTTGATCATGCTGATGTGCGTGTTCTGCGAACGGTAGTCCAGGTTGGCGCGCGACGTGGTGTCGCAGACCGCGTGCGTGGAGTCGGTGAACGAGCGTATGAAGAGGGGCCCCGTGGTGTTGTTTTGCCAGACCCACATGCGATCGTAATCGCCCCAGTAGCCGTTACCGTCACCCGGGCACGCCTTTTGAGCCTGCGTCAGCGCGACCGGCGCCGACATCGCGCCGCCGGTGGTGAACGTGCTGTAGAGGAGCTTGACCTGGCCGCCGGTGAGCCCCGCGTCCGACCAGTAAGACAGCGCGTTCACGTTCGTGGTGGTCGTGCCCACCTTCTTCAAGGCGGTGGTCGTCGCCGGCAGCACGGCGTTCGACGTCGCCGAGGTCCGCATCGTCGCCGGCGCCGTGCACGTCAGGCTCGCCGAGCAAACCACGCCCTGTAGCTGCGTGAACGCGCCCACCTTGCGCGGATAGAAGATCACGATGCTGTACGGGGCCATCGGATTCGCCGGTTGGATGGCAACGACCGGATAGCGCCGGCCGCGGATCTGGGTGCCGTCGTTCAGCGTCGACGTCGTCGCCACCGTGTAGTCGGTCGCGATCGTCACCGGCGCCGACCACGCGGTGCTGTAGCTGCGCAGCGTGAGCGTGCTGTTGCTGGCGGTGACCATGAAGACCGAGCCCAGGTTGGGCGCCGACGCCAGGGCCGGATGGAAGTCGGTGGCGATCGCGTCGTCACCGGGAACCTGGGCCCAGGCCCCCGTCGAGAGCGGCATCTTGTACATCGCGACCCGGCTCAGGTTGTCGGCGCTCACGCCGGGGCCGCCGCGGTGCTCGTTGGTGTACGCCACGTAGAGGGCGTTGAAGCTGCCCGCCATGCTGCCGCCGTCGAAGAAGTCGTAACCGTTGGAGGCTGGGATGCCGTTGGCGCGCCGCAGACAGGCAACCGAGCTGAACGTGGTTTGGCCCAGCGGCGATTGAAACATGCACGCACCGGCCATCACCGGGATCATGCTGTTCGGCAGGCCGGTGGTGGTCAGGTCGCTGGTGCGATAGCAGTTGAGGCCGCCGGCGACGATATTGGTGTGCATGTTGAACACGTCGAGCGGAGCGACCAGCGACGAGACGTACCAGTTGCCGTTGGCGGTCGCCATCGCGGGATCGCCCCAGACCGCGGCGATCCCGAACGGCACCGGCAAATAATGGGCGTCGGCGAAATCGTCGTCGGACTGCGCGTCGTCGAAGTTGGTGCCGACTTGGCTTGCGCCCGGGCAGACGACGCGGTCGACGTAGGGGCGGCCCTGTGAGTCTTTCTCGGTCCGCACCGGATAGACGACGTTGGTGCTCGGCTCGGCGTTGAAGATCACGTACGTGATGAAGCCGGCGGTCGTTCCGTCGGTCTCCGACTGCCACTTGTTCGTCGTCCACGCGGTCGTGTTGTACGAAACGTCGGGAATCGGGCCGCCGTTGCTATTGAGCAGCTTTTCGCGCGCGACCACCAGCGGATCGGCGGGCTCCTCGGAAGGCGCCGGCGGCGGACTGCAGCTGGCGAGGCCAAGCGCGATCCCGGTCAAGGAGAGCAGGGGGACAATGGTTCGCGGACGTCGCAGCATGGGATCGGCACCTTTCGCGGTGGGGTCGGGCCAGCGCCGCGCACCGTACCATCGTTGGGGCGTCGAGCCCATTCACAATTCTGGATAATTGCTCGATTGCGTTCCGGCGCTTGCCCGTCCCGGGCGGGAGTGATACTCGAAAGACGCCATTTTTCTGCGGGCGGCAAACGAAAGGTGCTGGCATGTCGATGTCTACAAAGCTGCTGGTCGGGGCCGTGGTCTTCACAATCGCGGCGCGGGCGCAGGCGCAGGATTCAGAGGAGATCCAACAAACGGTCCGCCCGACGGCCACCGCGGCCGCGGACGGCGCCTTCCTGCCGCAGACGCTGTCGGCGCGCGTCGGCTCGACGCAGGCGTTCGCGTTCGGCTCGGGCGGCTACGATTCGTCGCGCACCGGTCCGCTGGTCGACTCCGCTGTCGAGCTCACGGTCTGGGGCCCGCTGGCGCTGCGGGTCCAGGCCACGTACAGCAACGACACCAAGAAGATGCGGCCCAGCGTCGCCGGGCGGGCGCAGGTGCTGCGCCAGGAGACGCACGGCATCGACGGCTCGGTGACCGTCTTCTTCAAGACCGAGGGGTTCACCGAGGCCGAGGGCGAGATCGAGACCTTCGCGTCGGTGGGACGGCGGTTTGAAAAACTATCCGTCGTCGGCAACCTGGTCTACGGGCAGGATCCGGAAGGCAACGAGCGCGACGGCGAGCTGCGCGCGGCGGTGTGGCACCAGGGGCGGTTACTGGCGCTGGGCCTCGACACGCGCGCGCGCTTCGCGATCGGCACGCAGCACGGAAACGCCGCGACGACGGAGCCGACGTTCGACTTCCTGGCCGGCCCGCTCGCGACGGTGGTCGCCGGTCCGGTCGCTCTGTTCGCCGAATCCGGCCCCAGCGTGTTTCGCCTCTCGGGCGGCCCCACGCGCGCCGGCGTGGCCGGACTCGCCGGCGTCGGCGCCGCGTTCTGATTCTGCGGCGCCCGCAAGTCGCGCGCGGCCCGAGTCACTTCGCAACGGGGCGGTGATGCGGTATCCCTGACACCATGGACATCCTCGGCGCAACCGCCGCCTATGAGGGTTGGTTGGGCCACTTCATGTCGATCGTGCGCCCGGATCTGGCCGAGAAGCATCGAATGATGAGCCTGGCGCCGTTTCCGTTCATGCGCGCCACGTTCTATCGCTGGTGCCAGGTCTGGCGCGAGCACGCCGGCGAAGCCGCGCGCGCCGCGCGCGTGCTGGCGGTCGGCGACCTGCACCTCGAGAACTTCGGCACCTGGCGCGACGCCGACGGACGCCTGATCTGGGGCATCAACGACTTCGACGAAGCGACGTCGCTGCCCTGGACGCACGATCTCGTGCGCCTGGCCGTCAGCGCCTACCTCGCCATCGAGGGCGATCACTTGAAGGTCCGGCGGCGCCGCGCTTGCGACGCGATCCTCGAAGGCTACAGCGACGGGCTGGCGTGCGATGGGCTGCCGTTCGTGCTCGAGGAGGAGCACGGTTGGCTGCGCAAGATCGCCACCGCCGAGCTGCGCGATCCGACGGTCTTCTGGCGCAAGATGAGCGCGCTGCGCACCGCGCGCGGCATCGATCGAGCGGCCGCGCAGGCGATCACCGCCGCGATGCCGGCGCGCGATCTCGAGCTGCGCTTCGCGCGGCGAGTGGCCGGCCTCGGGAGCCTGGGCCGGCCGCGTTTTGTCGGGATGGCATCGTGGGGCGGCGGTCTGGTCGCGCGCGAGGCCAAGGCGACGGCGCCATCGGCGGTGCTGTGGGCGGCGGGCGCGGCGCCGCGAGCGCTTTCGCCGCGAGCGCTTTCATACACGCGCATCATCGACGGCGCGATCCGCGTTCCCGACCCGACCTTGCACGTCGCCGGCAAATGGCTGCTTCGCCGTCTGGCGCCCCACTGCACGCGCATCGAGTTGTCGGATCTCCCGACGGGCAGCGACGAGGAGCACTTGCTCCACGCGATGGGCTTCGAGACCGCGAACGTCCATCTGGGCACGCGCGGCGCCCGCAAGGCGATCGCCAGGGAGTTGCGCGGGCGCGATAGCAGCTGGCTCGGCGACCTCGCCGCCCTGCTCGCGCGCGAGGTCGTGAAGGACTGGAATCGCTGGAGCAAGCAGACGCTGCACTAGTGGTACGGCGAAGCGCATCGCCGCTGGTCGGTGTACATCGCGCAGACACCGCGCACGAGGTGGCGTTCTCCTCGACCGACGTACTCCACGTTCATCACCGAGACGGCATCGCAACCGCGGAGCGAGCTATTCCTCGTGCGCCTCACACGGCGCCCGTCACTTGCGCGTCATTCGACGACGGGCGCCTCTTCACTGGGCGCAGGCGCGGGGCGGGGATCGAAGGGCGCCGGGGTCGTCCGCTCGCGCGCCGGTTGCGGCTCCTCGGCGGGCGTGCCCTCGAGGGTCTGCGCGCGAGACGTCTCGTCGGGCACCGAGTCCCCCTTGGCGGGCTCGGTCGGCACGATCGTATGCTTCTCGGGCGACCACACGTAGCCGCGCAACGGCTGGTGCTTCTCTCGGGCCCGCGCATGCCGCGGCGGCAGGGGCACGATCACCGGGGCGACGTGGGTTGCCGGCGGCGCGGAGGGCGCGCGCCGCGCGGCCGGCGCCGCGGGCGCACTCGGGGAGTTCTCCGCGCTCGGCGGGGTCTCCGGGGGCGAAATGGGCGGCGCCGCCGCTGCTGGCGGCGACGCGGATTCCACCGATAACGTGGGTACCGGCAGCGGGGCTGGCACGGGCGCCGCTGGCCCCGCGGGTGGCGATTGCACCATCGCGCGCGACGCGGCCGCCACCGACGAGCCCGGCCTGGAGATGAGGTGGAAGGATCGCCAGGTCACGACCCCAACCGCGAGCAGCACCACCGTCGATATGCCCAGCGCGAACCACGATCCGCGCTTTCTCGGGATCTTGTCGAACGAATCGAATTCCAGCGCGGCCGGGTCCAGCACCGGATCGTCCATCGCCAGGTTCTGGTAGCCGCTCGCCTCTTGCTCCTCGCCGCGCGCAAAGAAGCTTTGCGTGAGCGGCCCGGCCTTCATCGTGGGCACGGTGATCGCTCTTCCACGAACCGTGGGATTGGTCCCCAGAACCATGGGCTTGTTCCTTGGCAACGGCCGCAGAACGTCGGGATTGGTTGGCATTGGATTCCTCCTGAGCGGAGCGTTGATGAGCGAACCGCGTGCCAACGGCAAAGCGCCGCCAATCCAGGGAGAGCAGAGCGGCGAACGGGTTTTGGCCTTACGGAAGCGGATCGTTCAGACGCTGGATGGGACCGCCCGGTAACACTCGCCGGTTACGGCGTGGCGCCGGGCAGGTGGCGCGCAAACAACGCCCATGCGGGGCGCCGATCACGGTGTCGCGAAGTGGCCAGTTCACTCCGGACAAGGGTTCCCGCTCTGCCCGGAACCTTCGCCACCGTGCGCGCCGGTCTTCCCGCACGACTTCATCAAGGCGAACACGATCTTCGAGGTGGTGCGCTCCGCCGGTGGCCAGACCGCGTGGGCCGACAAGCACCCCGCGTACGATCTGGTCAACGGTCCGTCGGGCCGCGGGGTCGTCGACCTGTTGACGCCCGAGATCACCAACGCCAACGGCTTCGACGCCACCGTCAGCGTCGTCTGCACCGCCGAGAACGATCAGAAAAAGGTGAACGCGATCCTCAACGAGATCCAGGGCCGCAACCACGACGGCACCCGCTCGCCGGGCGTGCCGTCGGTGTTCGGCATGAACTTCCAGGCGGTCAGCGTCGGCCAGAAGGTGAGCAAGGACAACTCCGACGGTAGCTGCACCGACGATACCGACCCGACGATCAATGGCCAGCCAGGCGGCTACACCGACGGCTCGGGCACGCCCAGCGCCGTGCTCGCCTACGGCCTGGACAAGACCGACCACGCGCTGCGCAGCATGATTGACGGCCTCAAGCGCCAGGGCCTCTACGATTCGACGCTGTTCATCGTCACCGCCAAGCACGGTCAGTCACCGATCAACATCGCCAAGCTCAACAAGCCGGGTCACTTCGGCGACCTGGTCGCGTCGCTGCCGGGCGCGGCGAGCGACCCCGCGGCGCAGGCGATCGTCAGCGCCGCCAGCTGCGCCCCGGCGCCTGCGGGTTCGTGATGGACGACGACGTCGCGCTCATCTGGCTGCCGGACCAGAGCCAGACCGCCGCCGTCGCGTCATACCTGAACACCAACGCCAAGGCCTTGTTCATCGCCGAGGTCATGTCCGGCGACGAGCTGCGCCTGAAGTTCAACGACCCGGCGAACGACAACCGCACGCGCGACGTCATCGTGCAGCCGATCTACGGCACCATCTACACGACGTCGGGCATGAAGGTCTCCGAGCACGGCGGCTTCAGCTTCGGCGACACCAACGTCGGATTGGTCGTCTCGAACCCGCACCTGCGCGCGCGTGTGCTGAAGACGCCGGTCGCGACGTCGCAGGTGGCGCCGACGATCCTGCGCGCGCTGGGCCTGGACCCCGACGCGCTCGACGCCGTCCGCAACGAGGAGACGCCCGCGCTGCCGGGCCTCGGCAACTAGCGAGCGTTCTCAGCTGCCGCCCGGCGCTCATGGGCTTGCGCCCAGGGGCCTCGGGTTTCACCTGAGAGGCGCGGGGCGCCGTCGCCTTCGCGACACGAGTGCCCCGATCTGGTTGTGGCGGCCGCGGCCGACACGCTGTCGACCTGTTAGGCTCGTGCGGACACCGATGGCGACGGATGGGGGACGGAGCCGCGCCGTCGCGAGCGCAACTTTGCTCGGAATCGCCGCGCTGATTGCATCCGGTGGATGCGACCGCCCGGCGCGAGCGGCGAGTCTGTGCGCCGCGCCCGACGCCCGCATCGTCGTCGACACCGGCGCGCATCGCCTGACGCTATGCAATCGGGACCAGGAGGCCGGCGCCTTCGGCGTCCGCATTGGCAGGGCCGGCGTTGGCAAATCCAAGGAGGGCGACAACAAGACCCCGCTCGGCGTCTACCCGTTGGGCGCGCCGCGCAGGTCACAGCAGTACGGCACGTTCATTCTGATCGGCTACCCCACGCCCGAACAACGGAAGCGCGGCCTCACCGGTGGAAGCGTCGGCGTGCATGGACCCAACCGCTGGCTGCGCTGGGCCGGCGGTCTGGTGAACACCTTCGACTCGACCAACGGCTGCGTCGGCGTCGCTTCGGACGCGGAGATGGACAGGATCGCGGCGTGGGTGAGGAGCGCGGACGCCCGGACCATCGAGCTGCGCTGAACGCCTTACCGTGACCGTGATCCCAGGTTGCGTGATAGCTTCGCGTCCATGCCCCCATCAACCGTGATGCAGGTACGTGCTCTGGCTATCGTCGCGGCGTTGTTTGGCCTCGGCTGTGTCTCGGGCGCGGGGAGTCCGAATGACGGCGCAGGTGGCGGCACGTCGACGGGAAACGGCGGCAGCGGCAACGGTGGCTCCGGCAACGGCACCGCCGGCGCGAGCGGCGCGTCGGGCGCCGGCGGGGCGAAGGGCGCTGGCGGCGCCGGCGCTGGCGGCGCGCTGGGCACGGGCGGGAGCGGCGGCGCGGTCGTCGGAACCGGCGGCGCCGGCGGCGCGATGATGGGAACCGGGGGTCGCGGCGCGGGCGGCAGCGCCAGCGGCGCTGGCGGCGCCCCGGGGACCGGCGGCAGCAACGCCGGCGGCTCCAGTGGTGGCGGCGTCGTCGGCGAGCCGATCGGATTCGCCACGCTGAACGGCGGCACCACCGGAGGCCGGGCCGGCCAGACCGTCACCGCGTCCACCTACGCGCAATTGAAGATGTACGCCGAGAGCGCGACGCCCTACGTGATCCTGGTGCAGGGCACGATCTCGAACGGCGCCAATGGCGGCCAGATCAACGTCAAGTCCGACAAATCGATCGTTGGCGTCGGCCCGACCGGCTTCTTGTTTGGCGTGGGTTTGAACATCAGCAGCGCCAACAACATCATCATTCAGAACCTGCGCCTCTCGATGACGGGCGTGACGACGCGAACCGACACCGCCGGCGTGTATTCCTCGACGGGAGACGAAGGCCTGCCGCAGATCCTGGTCAACGGCGGCGACGCGATCGGGATCCAGGGCACCAGCAAGAACATCTGGATCGACCATTGCGAGCTCTTCTCCGAAGATCCCGCCGTGCAAACCAACATCGACCTCTACGACGGTCTGATCGACACCAAGGCCCAGACCGGCTTCATCACCATCTCGTGGAACTATTTCCACGACCACCACAAGGTCGGCCTCGTCGGCGCGTCGGACACCGACCTCTTCGCCGACCGCAAGATCACCTACCACCACAACTACTATCGCAACACCAAGCTGCGCATGCCGCTCTACCGCGGCGCCGTCGGCCACTTCTTCAACAACTACCTCGTCGGCGCCACCGACGCTTCCGAGATCCGAGCCGGCACCTGCGTGCGCGTGGAAAAGAACTACTACGAAGCCCTGCACTTCTCGATCTATACCCCGACGGATTCCCTCGGCATGACCGAGCGAATCGACAACATCGAGGTGAGCCGCACCGCGCGCGCCTACCCCGCCAACTGCGTCGCCGACATTCCGTACCCCTATTCGACGGCGTTGACGGGAACCACGACGGACGTGAAGGCGGTCGTGCCCCCGGGGGGGGGCGGGGGGGAGTTGTTTGGATCGGGACCGCGGGTCGACACTGACCTTTTAGAGACTCCTCAGAAAAGCCGCCAGGTCCTTCTTCTGATTCGCCGGCAGCCGCGTTCCGAACTCGTGGCCGATGTTGCGGTTGCCGGGAATGCGCGTGTCGAACACGAACCGCGTGGTTCCGTACGTGAACGTCGCTGGACGGCGATTGGCGGGCTCGAGCAGGGCTTCGATGCTGGGAACCGAACCATTGTGAAGATAGGGCGCGGTTGCGAAGAGCGCGGTCAGCGGCGCGACGCGGACCCACATGACGCCCATGTGCAACGTTCCAGCTCCCGCGCACGTGTCGGTCGAGCCAATCACCGGAATGTCGATACCTTTCGACTTCATTGTCGGTGGGATCTCGATCTGGATCAGCGGCTCGGTGCCGATGCCGCCCGCGCGTGCGTCGTCGGGCTCGTCGCCCTGGGCCAGGCCGTCGCCGTCGGCGTCGAACGGGAGCATGATGCTGGAGCTGTAGACGATCGGGCCGAAATCAGCGTGCTCGCGGTGGCAGCTCTCGCAACGGGCGACCTCGGCGGCGGCTGCGTCGGGGATGCCCAACGCCGGGAGCGACAACCAACCGTCTCCGCTTTCGCGCGCCGGGTGGGCGTGGTGGCAATGCGAGCATCGCCCGAGCGGCGGCGGATTCTGTGCGAACGCCACGCGACGCTCGAGCGGTGAGGCGTTGTGACAGTCGGCGCACCGCACGCGAATCTTCGCGTCGAGCGGACGCGACGGATCGATCGGGGCGAGCACGGGACCGCGCATTCCGGCGCTGGAACAGCTGGCGGGCGGGCGCGGCAACACCCGCCGGTTTCCAATTTCGCCGACGATCGCGTCGGCGAAGATCTGGCGCCCGCGCGCAATCTGGCGCGCATCGATCCGAGGCCGGACCAGCGTGCCCGCCTGCGCGGCGAGCTCTTCGCGGACCGCCTGCGCCGCGTAGAGCGCCGGGATCCTGGCGAGCACCGCAGGCTCGAGCGGCGCGTTCCCATACATCGCGTCTGACCACATCAAGCCCGGATACGAATCCTGCTGGAGCGCGAGCGTGGCCAGGTTCCGCAGGTCGGTGAGCAGCGCGCGCCGATTGGCGGTGCGGTCGGCGCTGCGGAGGCCGAAGGCCCGCAAAGCGTCCCGCTCCGACAACCCCGACAAGGCGATCAGGCGCTCCAGCGTGGGCGCCCGGGAATCCTCGGAGCCCTCCCAGTTCTGAAGCTCGAGGCCGCCAACGGTCAGCGCCGCGGGCACGCTCAACGGGTTGAACGCGCCCCACGGTCTCGGTCGCGCGTGCCAGATCGGTGGGTAGAGGCCCGAGCGGAAGCGCGGCACGGTCAGGTCGAAACCGAATTCGTTGATCAAGTCCTGACGCCCGGGGCCCGCCATCAGCAGGCGCGCGCGGACGGTGCGCCCGTCGGGGAAGTGGCGTTCTTTGCGGTAGGCGACGGCGATCGGATCGCGATCGTCGAGGAGCGGCGACGTCGCGAGCAAGGCGCCGTAGTCGAAGTTGGCGCCGGGCAGCCCGGGGACGATGCGGCCGTCGGTTGGATTCGCGTTGCCGTGGCAAAGCCAGCAGGTCATGCCGATGGCGCCCGTGTGCTTGCCGTCGGGGCCGAGCGCTTCGCGCAGCCCGAGGAATCCGGTGGAGGCCGAGACGCGGCCTTCGTGGCCGGGCGGGTCGTCGGGCGTCGCCGTCAGGCCGAAGAGCTGCGGGTTGGCCAGGATGCCCCCGCGCGCGTGGAGATGCCGCGTGAGCCGCGCGTCGGGCACGCCATCGCCGTTCAGGTCGACCGGCTCGTCGTCGAAGTCGATGTCGACGTCGCGCGTCCAGGCGACGCCGACCAGATCCGTCCAGTAGGACGCGTTGGTATTGATGACGGGCGAGCTCGGGTCGTTGCGATCGGCGGGCTCGAAAGGACCGATGTCCTCCATCGCGCGCTCGTGTGCGCTGGCGCCGACCGCGCGCGGCCAGCGCCACGGGTCGACGACGCCCGGCAAGCCTGCGGGCGAGACCGGGGGACGCACCGCCGCATCCGGCGGAGCCGGCGCCGCGCGCGTGCAAGCGATCGTCAACGCGAGCGCCGCCGCGAGGTCGATGAGGTAGGGGACCCTCAGGCTGCTCGGCAGCTTGCTCTCGAAAGGCCACGGCTCGGTATGCCGGCGATCACGCGGCGCAGGATCGATTCGCGGTTGAAGGATCGTTTCGCACCGTGGTTCAATCGAGACCGGCCGGAAAGAAGGTGAACCCGTGAAGCGTCTCGTCGTACTGGGAGCTTTGTGGTGCGCGTGTTCGGGAACCAGTGGCGCGGGCGGCGCGGCCGATGCGGGCGCGAGCCTGGGCGGCGCGTCCGGTAGCGGCGCCGGCGGCGCTTCGGGGCGCGATGGCGCGGCTGGCTCGGGAGGCACGACGGGCGCCGGAGGAAGCTCGGTCAGCGCGTCGTCCTTCGTCCTCAGCGCCTACAAAGACGTGGGCATCGACTTCGACTGGAATCGCAACGTGATCTCGACGCAGGTGTCGGGGACGGCGCAGCCGCTCGCCGCCGACCTCGCCGCGCACGCGGGCAAGGCGATCACGCTCGCGTTCGCGACCGGTGAATGCGGCAGCGAAAATTGGGCCGGCGTACCGGGCGCGGCGATGGCGACCGCAAACGTCGCGTCACTGGCTGACGCGGGCATCGACTACCTGGTGTCGACGGGCGGCGCCGCCGGCACGTTCACTTGTGGTTCGGACGCCGGCTTTCAAACGTTCGTCGGCCGCTGGATGTCGCCGCACCTGCGCGGCATCGACTTCGACATCGAGGCGGGGCAGACGCAAGCGATCATCGACGCGCTCATACAGCGCATTTCGGCGGCCCACGCGACCTACCCTGCGCTGCGCTTCAGCCTGACGCTGGCGACGCTCGCCAACAACAACGGCGGCAGCAGCGCGCAATCGCTCGGCGCGACGGTGGCGGACAGCTTCAACTCGTTTGGTGACCAGACGCTGCAATCGGTCGCGCGCACCCTGGGCGTGTCGGCGGCGACGCCCGGATCGTGGCCGACCTATCTCACGGTCAACCTCATGACCATGGACTACGGCGCCGCGAGCCCGGGCGTGTGCGTCGTCGCGAGTGGAAGTTGCAACATGGGCCAATCGGCGCTCCAGGCCGCTTACAACTTGCGCGATCGCTGGGGCGTTCCGTTCTCGAACATCGAGCTCACGCCCATGATTGGCGGCAACGACGACAGCAGCGAGCATTTCACGCTCGCCGACGTCGACACGATCTCGGCGTTCGCGACGCTGCACGGCCTGGCTGGTCTGCACTACTGGTCGTACGATCGAGACGTCGATTGCGCGCCCGGCCCGGCGTCTTCGACGTGCAACTCGCTGGGCGGCGCCGGCGCCTACGGCTTTCTGGGCCGCTTCGCCAGGGACGCGCCGCCTGCGCGGTCGCCTTGATCAGGAGCGAAAGAAGTACAGAAAGTTGGCGACGTTGACGTTTCCGTTCTGGCCGCTGGAGATGTTGAGAGCGGTGACCTGGCGGTTGGTTTGCCAGGCGCTGATCAAGTTTCGCATCTGGGTTTGAATCTGGTCCGCGTTGTAGAACACGAAGCCGACCGTCGACCCGGTGGTCGCGAGATAGAACATGCCCTGGAACGAACCGCTGCAATTCGTGCTGGAGTAGAGCTGGAACGTGACGTATCCGAAGTTGCCGACCGACGTGGCCCCCGGATAGAACTGCACGTTGCACGGGTACCCCGTCGCATCGGCGCGCGCCGCCGCCGGAATGCTGAGCGCCGCCACAACCAGCGCGCAACCCATCAGAAAAAGCTTCGCCCGCGATCGAACTGAAACCACCTTCGCTTTGTGAGTCATTCTGTCCCTCCCGTTGGTTGATTGCCGGACCGTCCCCGTTCTGCCCTGAATTGCCGCGACAGCACCGCCATCTCGCGCGTGAACTGTCCCTCTTTCTGGATCACTTCATCCGCCGAGAGCTGTCCTTGCAGCTGGCGGATCGCCCGCACACCCGGATCGATCTCGTCGACGGTGACGTCGTGCCGGGCGCGTGCCCGATCCTTGAGCTGCGTCAGCAAGCCTTCCACGGCTGGTAGGGACTTCACCGGGGTGTCGACCTCGTCGGTGGCCGGCGCGGCTCTATCGGCGGCCGCGGCACCGGGCTCATCGCTTGCGGCAACGCCACGTGCCGCTGGAGCGACGCTCGCTGAGCTGCGCCGGCGCAGGCGCGCCGCTTCGCTCCCCGGCGACGGTTCGGCGGTGCGCAGATCGGGACGCCGATCGTGGGTCGGCTCATCGGAGTCGGTCGCGGTCGCGGTCGCGGGGGCGGGCGCGGGTCCTCGCCCGCGCGATGCAAGCAGATACCCGAAGCCAACGGCCAGGACGAGGAGCGCCGCGATCAGGATCCCCTGGAACAACCACGGACCGCGCCCGGTGGTCGTCCGCGTTCCCACTGACACCTCGCCCTGACGATTCATGCCAATGTGTTGGTCAACGAACGCGTCGCCGATTGTTCCCGGCGTTCTCGTCACGGGGCCGTGAAATCGTCGCCGCCGCCACCGCCACCGCCACCGCCACCGTCATCGTCGAGACGCTCTCATCCGTGCGGGCGGCTGCCGCGCGAATCGAGCGCTGCCTGCGCGATCCGCCGCACCGCCGGCTTCGGATCCTGGCGCGCCGCGGCCGTCATGGCTTCGTCGATGGAGCGGGCTTCGCCCAGGTGCTCGGCCAGCGCATTCACGGCGTCGACGCGGACCGCCTCCGACGGGTCCGCGGTGACCGCGTGCGCGAGCGCGTCGGCGAGCGGGGTGACCGGGCGCGACCGCGCCGCGAAGATCGCCGCCGAACGAACCTGCCCCGCGCTGTCATGCGCGAGCGTCGCGACGATCAACCGATCGGCCGCGGGATCGTCGATCGACCGCAGCGCCCGCGCCGCGTCCACGCGCAGGCCCGCGTCCGGACCCGCGAGCGCGCGCTCGACCGCCGGGAGGATCTCGAGCGTGGCCAGGTTGCCGAGCGCGATCATGACGTCGGAGCAGCGGTCGCCCTGGCAGCTCGCGTACCGATCGAGCAGCCAGTGTCCGACGGCGGTCACGAGCTCGCCGTCGCCGGCGCTCTGGCCGTTGCGACCCACGCCGCCGAGGACGAACAGCGCCGTGCGCCGGAGCTCGGCCTGGTCCGCGGTGTCGTCGGCGATGGCGAGCAATGCCGTCGCGGTCGCCGACGTCGGGTGCTGCGGCAGCACCAGCGCCTTCAGGCTTTCGCCACGCAACGCCAAGGGGGCGCGCCGATCGGCGGCCAGGCGGCACAGCGCGCTCTGCGTGGCCGGGGTACCGGCGCGGCCGAGGGCCGTGAGCATGGCGCGCGCCATTTCGCCGTCGCTCGCATCTTCACGAGCGAGCGCGACGGCCGATGCGATGTCGGCCGGGCGCCGCCGCACCAACGCCTCGAGCCGGGCGCGACCCGGCTCGTCCAGGCGACCGCTGCGAGCCGCGGTCGCGACGGCGTCGAAGCTGGCGCCCTGGATGAGGCGGTCGTCGGCCCGAGCGCGGGCGTCCTCGTCGCTGAGCCGCTGAGTCACGATCGGTTGCTCCACCAGCATGGCCGCCGACCTTTCCAGGCTTCCGACCAGGGCCGTGTCGCGCGCGAGGCGGATCTGACTCAGTTGAACGCGGACCTCGACCCGCAGCGCGGGCGCGCCCATGTGCGTGTCGATGCTCGTGACCTCCCGCCCCTGCGCGCTCACGAGGTCGCCGTTCGCCGCGAGGTGAAAGGTGATCTGCGCGTCCGGGACGGCCAGGTTCAGCGCGGCCACCGCGCCATCCGCCGCGACGTACGCGGTCTTGCGCTTCGCGATCGCGGACCCGCGTCGGGTGTAGAGCGCCAGGTAGGCCCCCGCGCCGTCGCGCTCGGTGGCGGTCCACTGCGGCGCTGGCTGCTCGGGCTGGACCAGCTGGGTCTCGGTGACGACCATCTCCAGCAGGTTGCGGGCGTCGTCCTGCATGTCGCGCGGGAAATGCATGCGCAGCGCCGCGCCGTCGGGCTGATAGGTCACCCAGATGCGCTGCGAGAGCCGCTCCTGCAACGATTCGATGTCGGCGGGTCTGACGTCGCCGAAGCCAGTGCCCGAGACGCGCGGGTCGCGGATCTCGCAGGCAGCGTCGTAGCCATCGGCGCGCGCGCCGACGACGGTGACGGTCCAGTCGCCCGTCAACTTGATCGTCGTGGCCGGTGCGGCGTCGGGCGTCGCCGCTTGCATGCGGGTCTCCATCGCCAGCGCCGCGTGCGTCTGGCGGCCAACTAGCTCTTTCAGGCGTCCCGTGCCCGCCACGGCTGCGGCGGCGGGAGCGGGGACGTGGCGCCAGCCGCTGCAGGCGCCGAGCAGAGCGAGCCCGACGAGCCCGCCGGTGACCAGAACCATTCTCTTGTTGCGTGTCATGTTCATGCTCCTTGTTTGCGTTCTCCTCACCGGCGGTGCGCTTGGGCTCAGGGTCGGGCTAGGTCAGGTTCTCGACGTTCAGTCGGATGCCGCCGATGAAGTTCTGGCCCGTGACGGTGTCGGTCACCTCGATCTGCAGCACCGAGGGCACACCCGGCGCGACCGGCACCACCGTGGTGACCGGGATGATGGCCTGCCCGGTCGGCGCCACCGGCACGTCGGCGATGTCATTGCCGGCGCTGTCGAAGAACTGCACCAGCACCGGATCGGTCAGGCTGCCCGGGGCGACGTTCAACTGGAACGTGACCTGCGCGGACCCGGTGCCGTTGACGACGATGATCTGGTTCTGCAACGGCGACACGACCGACACCCGCGGCCCGACCTGCGAGTTCACGGTGACGTTGATGGTGGTGACGGCCTTGTCGCCGAACTGGTCGGCCGCCGTCAGGGTCAGCGTCTGGTTGCCCGTGGTCCCGAAGGTCAGGGACGGCGTGCACCCGGTCTGCGGCACGAACGTCGGATCCGACGACGTCCAGGTCAGATCGGCGCACGGGATCTGCACCGGCAGGATCTGCCCCATCGGCGCGGGCCGCGTCGCGAACGCCGAGCCGCTCACCGGCAGCCCCGCGGTCAGCGTGGCGCCGTTGACGGGCTGCTGCAGGGTGATGGTGACCGGCTGGACGCAGAGGGCGGTGGGCAGCGCCGTCAGCTCGTTCGTGGCGTTGACGTCGAAGATCTGCGCCTGCGCCAGCGTGACACCGGTCCAGCTGAACAACGTGAAGTTGTCCTTCCAGCAGAACGGGCAGACGCCGACGGTGGCCTGCAGGTCGACCTCGCCACCCAGCGTCGACAACGCCAGCTTGCCGTTGACGTCGAAGGTGATGTTCGCGCTGCAGACCGCCGGATCGGTATTGACCGACCACAGCGCCGACGCGGTGATGGGCAACGTCGCCTTGATCAAGTCGACCTTGACGTCGACGCCGCCCGACGCGAAGCCGACGTCGATGGCGCCCGTCACGTGAGCGCCGATCTGCGCCGTCGGCGTCACCGTGATGCTGGGGCCGGCGAACGCTATCTTGCCGGTGGTGACGACGTTCATGTTGACGTTCACGCCCGCGGTGATCGTGATGATGCCGAACAGGCGCACCGGAGGCGCGTTGAAGGGCGGCGGCGGCTCGACGAGGTTGAAGGGCCCGAATGGCACCTCACCGTTCACCTTCTTGTCCTCGACGACGATGCCGAAGAGCTTGATGATCATCTCGGCGTTGGCCGACGGATTGACGAAGCCCGCCTGGGTGACCGTTCCCGTGTCGGTGTTGGCGGTCGTGGTCAGGGTCGTGACGTCGATGGGGCTGCTGCCGAAGAGCACGACATGCGTGCCGAAGGTCATGGTGAACTGCGTGTTGAAGTCGTTGTTGGACGAGCCGATCGTCAACCCGCCATCGAGCGTCCAGAACGCGTCGAAATCGCCATTGGCGTTCATGTGCCCCTCGCAGCGCTTACCGCCGGCGCACAGGAACGGCGGGTCATTCGGGGCGACGCCGACCGGCGTGGCGCCGCCATCGGGCGCGCCGGTGGCGTGCCGCTTGGCGTACTCGGGGACGGGCAGGTTCAGCACGCGCGTCTCGGGCGGCGGGGCGTTGTGCTGAGCCTGCACGAACGCCGTGCCGATGGCGTCGATCTCGGCCGCCGTGTCGCCCCAGAACGTCGGCACGGCGGGCACGAGCTTGGTGCCCACCTGATCGCCCAGCACGTTGTAGGCGAGCTGCGCCCTCACGCTCGTCGCCAGCATGGCCGGCGCCAGGATCGCCAGCTGCGCATGGCTGGCCGCGACCAGATCGCCGGCGACGTTGCCGCTCGTGCACTTCGAGAACACGAACGACTTCGCGTCCACCGCGACCACGTAGCTGCAAGTGGTGTTGACGGTCGTGCCAAAGCCCAGCGCCAGCGTCGCGCCCCCCGAGCTTCCCACGCCGTTCGTGATGTGCAGGCTGGCGGGGATCTGGATCGTGCCGGCCGTGAAGTCGGCGGTGCCCGGTCCGTTGTTGAGCCCACCCAGCGACGCGACCATGTCGATCGACTTGCCGGGGCCGACCTTCTGCGTGTTGGGCGAGACCGCGCGCAGGTTGTCGAAGACGTAGGTCCCCGTGGTGCCCGGCGAGTTCGTGAGCACGATCTTGAAGGTCAGATCGCTGAACGATTTGCCCTTGAGCGGCGTGCGCACCGAATCGGGAACCGCGAACTTGTACGTCTGGAACGCGCCCAGCGGCTGTCCCGCCAGGTTGATCTTGCCGAGCGACACGTTGCTGACTTTTTCCTTTGTCGCCGTGACGAGGAGCTGCAGCATTCCCGGGTTGCCGGGATTGGGTTGCGCCGTCGGCATCAGCATGTCGAGCGCGATGCTGGAGCCGGTATCGGTCAGCGCCGCCAGCTGCGCCGTCGTCGAGCTGGACGCCGCGCTGGTCAACGTCGGATCGTTGGGCGCGGCGACTGCCAGCGCATGGCTGCCCTGCGTTCGCGTCGACGAGCTCGACACCGAACCCGAGCTCACCGTCCATCCCGAGGTCGATTCGAAGCCCAGGATGTCGCCGCCGCTGAGAGCGGCCTCGGATTCGCCGGATGCCTCGTCGCTGTTTCCGTCGAGGCCGCAACCGGCGAAGGCGAAGGCCAGCGACGGCAGCAGCGCTAGAAGCGCCCATCGGTTTCTTGGTTTGGCGTACGGACCTGTCGTGTGGTTTGCGCTGATGAGAGTCATGATGGTTTCCTTTCGCGGCTGACGTTCAGTGCGGGTCGTACGCCCCGCTCACCTCGAGACACGCGAGGCGCGCTTTCTGGCATCGCCAGGGCGCGGGCAATGCGTCGCGACGGCGATCGCGTGCGCGTTGTTTGCGCTGCGGAATCGTCATACGTTGCGTTCGCCCTCCGTCGTCGGAGAGAAGAAGGAGCATCGATGTTCAAGACCGGCGCCGTTTCGTTCTCGCTGTTCGCGCTCGCCACTTTTGCGTCGGGTCCGCTGGCCGCGGCCGACACGCCGATCGCCAAGCCAGCCGCGCACGCCGGTGCCCCGATGACGAAACCCGCGGTGGGCCCGGGCGCGTCGAAGGCCGCGGCCGCGCCGGCGGTTCCGTCGCTGCCGACGCCGTCGAAGGAGCTCGAGGCGTTCATGAAAGGCTTCGAGGGCAGCTGGAAGTGCGAGACCGAGTTCGCCGCCGGCTCGACCGGTCCCGGATCGCCGGAGGCCAAGGGCAAGGGCACGCTCAAGATCCGAAAAGAGTTCGGCGGACTCTCCTGGCACGGCGAGTTCAGCCTCGCGAAGACCGAGGTTCTGCCCGCCATGAGCGGCGTGTTCCAGGTCGCCTACGATCCGAGCGGCAAGCAGGCGACGTTCGTCAGCTACGACAGCCTGGGCGCCGCGATGATGGGCGCCGGCCCCCTCTCAGGCGAGTCGGTCACCTTCGCCGAGCAGGGCTACATGCTGGGCATCAAGGTCCGGGTCCACGAGACCATGACCAAGAAGGGCGCGAAGGAGCTCCTTCACCGGGTCGAGATCGATTCCGGTAGCAAGGTCTTCCAGCTGATGGCCGAAGACACCTGCAAGAAGTGAGCGGGAGGTTCGGAACCCTCCGAGGGTTCCGAGGTAGGTGTCGTCAGGTGCGGCCGGCGGCGACTGTGTCGTCCGTGGCGGACCCGGCCTCGATGCGCAGGGGCTCGCGCTCACGGGCGCGCGGGCGCGCCGCGCTGGAACAGGAGCGAATCATCGCGCCGCCAAACGAAGGCCACACCTTGTGGGTCACCGTGCTGACGATCTGGGGCGTGGGTCCCGACATCTTCAGGCTGGCGATGCGCTTGCCGCTCATGCCGCTGCGCAGGTGAATGACCGCCGTCTGGTGCGCGCCCTCGCCGATGATCTCGCCCTCGACGAACGCGCCCAGGTTCAGCGTATAGGACATCTCGCGGAACTGGGCGGCGCTGTCGACCGGCCGCAGCGTCGCGGTGACGTCGAGGCCCTTCGACCGC
>Ga0265314_10001283_pt1 | contig 28552 bp, 29 predicted proteins | sample 4126metaG_FD_203106 | JGI IMG/M metagenome (GOLD analysis project Ga0265314, IMG submission 203106) | Rhizosphere microbial communities from Carex aquatilis grown in University of Washington, Seatle, WA, United States - 4-1-26 metaG | ecosystem: Host-associated > Plants > Roots > Rhizosphere >... | reverse complement strand
TGGCCGCGGTTAATCGCCTTGCGCAGGCGGCCGACGTGCACGTCGACGGTGCGCTCGTCGATATAGATCTCGCTGCCCCAGACGCCATCGAGCAGCTGCTCGCGCGAGAACACCCGGCCGGGCCGCTCCATCAGAAATTCCAGCAACCGGTATTCGGTGGGACCCAAGTCGACGGCGCGGCCGGAACGCGACACGCGCTTCTTCTCGCGGTCGAGTTCGATGTCGCCGATGGCCAAAATGGTGGCGACGCGGTCGGGGTTGGCGCGGCGCAGCAGCGCGCGCACCCGCGCCAGCAGTTCGGGCACCGAGAACGGCTTGACGATGTAATCGTCGGCGCCGGTGGCAAGCCCGCGCACCTTCTCGCTCTCCTCGCCGCGCGCGGTGAGCATGATGATCGGCAGTTGCCGCGTCTCGGGGCGCGCGCGCAGGCGCCGGCACAATTCGATGCCGGACAGACCCGGCAGCATCCAGTCGAGCACGACCAGATCGGGCGCGGTTTCTTTCAGTTTGGTGTCGGCGTCGTCGCCGCGCGCCGCGGTGTCCACCTCGTAGCCCTCGGCCTCGAGATTATAGCGGAGCAGCATGGTGAGCGGCTCTTCGTCTTCCACGATCAGAATGCGCGCGCTCATAATTCTTCCTCTGGGCGCATGACCTTATCCGAAAACCGCTTCACGCTTTTCGGGGTCATGCGCTCCTATCTCTCTCCGGCGACGAGCGCCGCAATCGTGGTGGTGTCGCCCTTCGGCCGCGGGTCGGCGATAGGCCGGCCTTCGATGACATAATGCACCGATTCCGCGATGTTGGTGGCGTGGTCGCCCATACGTTCGATGTTCTTGGCGCAGAACATCAAATGGATACAGAAGGTGATGTTGCGCGGATCTTCCATCATATAAGTGAGCAACTCACGGAACACGGAGGTGCAGACCGCGTCGATTTCCTCATCGCCCCGCCACACCGCCATGGCCTTGGAGATGTCGCGGCGCGCGTAAGCGTCGAGCACCAGCTTCATCTGGCTAAGCACCAGGTCGGACATGTGCTCCACGCCGCGGATCAACTTAACCGGCGGAAATTCGCCATTGAGCGCAACGACGCGCTTGGCGATGTTCTTGGCGAGGTCGCCGATGCGCTCGAGGTCGTTGGCGAGCCGCAGCGCACCGACGATTTCACGCAAGTCCACGGCCATCGGCTGGCGGCGGGCGATGGTCAGCACCGCTTTTTCCTCGATCTCGTTCTGCAACGCGTCGATCATCAGATCGGCGGAGGTGACGCGCTGCGCCAGCGCGGTGTCGCGCTTGGCCAGGGCGTCGACCGAATCGGCGACCTGCTTTTCGGCCAGCCCGCCCATCTCGGCGACCATGCGCGCCAGATCCTGGAGATCGCTGTCGAACGCCTTGGCGGTGTGCTGTTCGTTCATTTGAATGGACCTTATTAATTCAGCCGAACCGGCCGGTGATGTAGTCTTGGGTACGGCGGTCGTTGGGAGTCGTGAAGATCTTGGTGGTCTCGCCGTATTCGATCAACTCGCCGAGATACATGAAGGCGGTGAAGTCGGAGACGCGGGCGGCCTGCTGCATGTTATGCGTGACGATGGCGATGGTGTAGTCGTCCTTCAACTCGTCGATCAGTTCCTCGATCTTGGCGGTCGAAATCGGGTCGAGCGCCGAACACGGCTCGTCGAACAAGATGACCTCGGGCCGCACGGCGACGGTGCGCGCGATGCACAGACGCTGCTGCTGGCCGCCGGACAGCGACAGGCCGTTGGCTCCGAGCTTGTCCTTGACCTCGTTCCACAAGGCGGCGCGTTGCAACGCGTGCTGCACGCGGCCTTCCAGTTCTGACTTCGGCAATTTCTCGTAAAGCCGGATGCCGAAGGCGATGTTTTCGAAGATCGTCATCGGGAACGGCGTCGGCTTCTGGAACACCATGCCGACCTTGGCGCGCAACAAGTTGATGTCCTGATTCGGCTCGAGAATGTTCTCGCCGTCGAGCAGCACGTCGCCGGTGGCGCGCTGGTTCGGATAAAGGTCGTACATGCGGTTGAGAATGCGCAGCAAGGTCGACTTGCCGCAGCCAGACGGGCCGATGAAAGCGGTGACATGGCCTTTGTATAGCGCCACGTTGATATCTTTAAGCGCGCGGTTGTCGCCGTAATAGAAGTCCAGGTTACGGACCGAGACTTTTTCGGCGAGGCCGTCGGCGCTGGCCTGCGCGTGGGTGACGGTCGGCACAGTGAACGAGGCTACGCTGTTCATGACGATTTTCTCTGTGAAGCGAGGGCGCGGGCGATAATACTGAGCGTCAGCACGGTGAGCGTGATGATCAGCGCGCCGGTCCAGGCCAGCTTCTGCCAGTCCTTGTAGGGGCTGAGCGCGAACTGGAAGATCACGACCGGCAGGCTGGAGACCGGCGCATTGAGATCGGTGCTCCAGAACTGGTTGTTGAGTGCGGTGAACAGCAGCGGCGCGGTTTCGCCGCTGATACGCGCCACGGCGAGCAGCACGCCAGTGATCATACCGGCCCGGGCAGCACGATAGGCCACCTTCACGATCATCAGGGAGCGCGGCAGGCCAATCGAGGCGGCGGCTTCGCGCAACGTGTCGGGCACCAGCGTCAGCATGTCCTCGGTGGTGCGCACCACCACCGGCACGACGATCACCGCCAGCGCCACCGCGCCGGCCCAGCCGGAGAAGTGGCCCATCTGCGCCACCATGATTTCGTAGACGAAAAGGCCGATGACGATCGAGGGCGCGCTAAGCAGAATGTCGTTGATGAAGCGCACCACCGACGACAATTTGTCGTAGCGGCCGTACTCCGCCATGTATGTGCCGGCCAGCATGCCGAGCGGCGTACCGATGGCGACAGCGATGATGGTCATCACCAGGCTGCCCATGATCGGGTTGAGCAGTCCGCCGGCGGCGCCCGGCGGCGGCGTCATTTCGGTGAAAACCGCGAGCGACAGGCCATTAAAGCCTTCGTAGAGCAGCACGGCGAGGATCAGCACCAGCCAGGTCAGGCCGAAGGCGGTCGCCGCATAAGCCAGCGTCATGGTCATCGCGTTGCGGCGCTGCCGGCTGCGGTACAGCGGCGTGTTGGTTTGCGAGGTCGGGAGGGTCATGTCGGTCATTTGCCGAGCCGCGCGTTGAGCCGCATCAGCATCAGCCGCGCGCAAGCAAGCACGATGAAGGTGATGACGAACAAGATGAGACCGAGCGCGATCAGCGACGAGGTGTAGAGATCGCCGACCGCTTCGGTGAATTCATTGGCGATGGTGGCTGAAATCGTGGTGCCGGGCGCCAGGATCGAGCCGGAAATCCGGTGCGCGTTGCCGATGACGAAAGTCACCGCCATGGTTTCGCCGAGCGCGCGGCCCAGTCCCAGCATGACGCCGCCGATGACGCCGACCCGGGTGAAGGGCAAAACGACGTAGCGCGCCACTTCCCAGGTGGTGCAGCCGAGGCCGTAGGCGGCTTCCTTCAGAACCGGCGGCACGGCCTCGAACACGTCGCGCGAAATCGACGTGATGAAGGGCAGCACCATGATGGCGAGGATCAGGCCGGCGGTGAGCACGCCGATGCCGTAAGGGGGACCCGCGAACAAGCCGCCGATGCCGGGCACGCTGCCCAGCGTCGTGATCATAAAAGGCTGCACGTATTCCTGCAGGAACGGCGCGAACACGAACAATCCCCAGATGCCGTAGATGATCGAGGGGATGCCGGCGAGCAATTCGATGGCGATGCCGATCGGGCGGCGTAGCCACATCGGGCAGAGTTCGGTGAGGAACAGCGCGATGAACAGGCCCACCGGCACGGCGATGAGCATGGCGATGAGCGAAGTAACGACGGTGCCGTAGATCGGCGCAATGGCGCCGAAGTTTTCGGTGACCGGGTTCCAGCTTTCGTTGACCAGAAAGTTGAAGCCGAAGGTGTGCAGGGCCGGCCACGCGCCGTGAACCAGCGAGACGATAATGCCGCCGAGAATGATGAGAACCAAGATGGCGGAGGAACGTGTGAGGATGCGGAAACCGGCGTCGCCGAGGCGCAGACGCTGGAGAACCTTGGCGCGGTCGACCTTTTCGGCGACCGAAATGGCTCTACCCTGTAACGCAACATCAGCCACTGGGGGCCTCCGTGTCGATGGCATCGGGCGCGCTCCGAACAGTCCGAGGGGTGGACCGAGCCCTGACTAACATTTTTCTTCGATCGAAACCCTGACCCGACGCGACAGCGGCCGGAATTCAACAAGCGAGATTTCGATCGAGGAAAAATACCGCAACAAAAGGGGGAAGGGCGTTTGGAGACGCCCTTCCCTGGTTTCGTTAGAACACCGGTTTACCGGTCGCGTCCTTGACCTGCGCTTTCCAGTAAGCCTCGACGTCGGTGACGACCTTGGCCGGCATCGGTACGTAGTCGAGCTCCTCGGCCGCCTTGGCGCCGTTCTTGTAGGCCCAGGCGAAGAACTTGAGGGCTTCGCCGGTGGCGGCAGCGTCCGTCGGCTGCTTGTAGACCAGGATCCAGGTCGCGGCAGTCATCGGCCAGGCCTTGTCGCCGGGCTGGTTGGCGAGAATGACGCCGAAGCCGGGCTGCGAGTTCCAGTCGGCATTGGCGGCGGCGGCCTGGAAGGCTTCCGAGGTCGGGGCAACCGTCTTGCCGTTCTTGTTGACCATCTTGGTGAAGGTCAGCTTGTTCTGCAGCGCATAGGCGTATTCGACGTAGCCGATCGAACCCTTGGTGTTGGCGACGTTGTTGGCGACGCCTTCGTTGCCCTTGGCGCCGATGCCGGCCGGCCATTGCACGGCGGCGTTGGTGCCGACCTTCGACTTCCAGTCGGCATTCACGTCCGACAGGTAGTAGGTGAAGTTGAAGGTGGTGCCCGAGCCGTCCGAACGATGGACCAGCGCGATGGCTTGATCGGGAAGCTTGACGCTGCTGTTGAGCTTGGCGATCGCCGGATCGTTCCACTTGGTGACTTCGCCGAGGAAGATCTTGGCCAGCGTCGGGCCGTCGATGACGAGTTCACCCGGCTTGACGCCGTCGAGATTGACGACCGGCACGATGCCGCCCATCACCATCGGGAACTGGGCGAGGCCCGATTCATCGAGCTCCTTGCCCGGCAGCGGGGCGTCGGAAGCGCCGAAGGTCACCGTCTTGGCCTTGATCTGCTTGATGCCGCCGCCGGAACCGATCGACTGGTAGTTCAGTCCATTGCCGGTTTCCTTTTTGTAGGCGTCAGCCCACTTGGCGTAGATCGGATAGGGGAAAGTGGCGCCGGCACCCGAGATGTCGGCGGCGTTGGCGGTACCAAAAGCGGCGGCGGCGACCAGGCCGGCTGCTGCCAATGTGGTCCAATGTTTCAAGGGATATCTCCATGGTTGCGGCCATTGCCGGTCGCGGGCCCCGAATGGCCCGACGTCCGTTGCCTCCGCGCTGATCGCTCGGGCAGCCGCTGTTGAACTAGAAACGCTCTCCACGTGTGCGCTTCGGACGAGAGTTTTTCTTGGTCTGGGGTCGTGCGTTCCGAAGTCGTGGGCAGCGTTAGGCTTCGCATGTCACCGTTCTATGAAACTTAGGTGACAGTTAAGTGACAGAGCAAGCCATTGATTTCTTGAGGCTATTCGAGGCCCGGTGGGGAATCGTCGGTGCGCAACGGTAAATGCATGACGAAGGTCGCGCCCTGCCCTAGCGTGCTCTCGATCGACAGCCTGCCGCCGTGCCGGTTGAGCACGTGTTTGACGAGGGCGAGGCCCAGGCCGGTGCCGCCCTGGGCGCGGCTGTCGGCAACGTCGACGCGGTAGAAGCGCTCGGTCAACCGCGGCAGGTGCTCGGGCGCGATGCCGGGGCCGTAGTCGCGCACCGCGATGCGCGCTTCCGGCGCGCCGCCGCGCGTCTGGGCGCGGCTCAAGGTGATATCGACGCGCTTGCCGGCCTCGCCGTATTTCAGCGCGTTCTCGACCAGGTTTTCCAGGGCGCGGATCAACTCGTCGCGCTCGCCGAGCACCACCAGCGCGTCCGGCGGCGTCGCCACCTTGATGACGACGTCGCGGTCGCGCGCCAAAGTCTGCAAGCCATCCGCCACCTGACGGACAATGGGCGCCAGATCGACCGGCGTGTTCGGCTGCAGATGGGCGTTGAGTTCGATACGCGACAGCGACAGCAGATCGTCGATCAGGCGCGCCATGCGCGCCGCTTGCTGCTGCATGATGCCCAAAAACTTCTCGCGCGCGACGGGGTCGTTCTTGGCCGGGCCCTGTAGCGTTTCGATGAAACCAAGCAAGGCGGCGAGCGGCGTGCGCAGCTCGTGGCTGGCATTGGCGACGAAGTCGGCGCGCATTTCCTCGACACGGCGCAGCGGCGACAAGTCGTTGAAGGTCATCAGCAGCACGTCGGCGCGCGATGAAATGCCCGCGAGCTTGACCGGCACCACGAAAGCCTCGAACCAGCGGTCGAGCGGCACGCGCTCGAAAAATTCCACCCGCTGCGGCTCGCGGCTTTTGCTGGCGCGGCGGACGGCATCGACCAACTCCGGCATCCGCAAGGAGATCAAGGCCGGTTCCCCCTGCCGCAGGGCGGGGGCGATGGCGCGCGCGGCTTCGTTGAACGCGATCACACCACCGTCGGCATCGAGCACGATGGCGGCGCCCGGCAAGCCGGCGATCAAGGATTCAATGAGCCGCGTTTGCGGGTGTTCGCCGCGGCTCGACAATTGCGGCAAGCGGAGACGATTGTTGTCAGCGCCGCCCTGCCCGGCCAAAGCTTGCCAGGCGCCCTGCAGGCGGCGCGGCCAGTCCTTGAGCGGGTCGTCTTCTATCGCCATCCGTGAACCGGCATTGGTTTCCGATGTCAGTTCTTTTTGAATCTGGGCTTCTTTTTCTCTTTAGGCTTTTCGCCTTCGATCTCGGTGCGGATCGGCGCGGTGACCGTCGTCACCGCGGCCAATTCGGCCTTTTCGTGCTTGCCGTGCATGTTGAGCAAGACTTCGCGAATGCCGAGAATGGTCAGCGCCAAAGCGAAGGGTACCAGATAATACAGCACGCGGAACAGCAGCAGGCCGGCCAGTACCTGCTCCTTATCGAACTGCCACAGCGCCACCAGCATGGCGGCGTCGAACACGCCGAGCCCGCCGGGCGCATGACTGGCAAAGCCGAGCAGCGTCGCCGACACGAACACGACGGCAACCGTGATAAAACCGATGTTCGGCTCGCCCGGCAACAGCATGTACATCGCCAGCGCACAACAGGCGAGGTCGACGATGCCGATGAAGATTTGCAGCAGCGTATTCGGGCCGCTCGGCAGTTTCACGGTCCATTCGCCACGGCCGATGTTGCGGGGCGCGGAGAAAATCCAGCCGACATAGCAAGCGAGGATGAACAGCAATCCGAAGCCGATGCAACGATTGGGAAAGGCCGGCAACTGATCGATGGCGCTGGCGGCGACCGGATCGATCGAGACGCCAAGGCCGAGCACGGTGACGTTTCCAAGCCAGAACGTCAGGCCCGCCAGGAAACAGATTTTCGCCACCTCGACGGCGTCGAGGCCGTAATGCGAATAGATGCGGTAACGCACCGCGCCGCCGGTGAAGACCGTGGCGCCGATATTGTGGCCGATCGAATAACTGGTGAAGCCGGCGAGCGCGGCGACGCGATAGGGAATTTCCTTGCGGCCGATCGTGCGCAAGGCGAACAGATCGTAAAACGTCAGCGTGAAATAGCCGCCGGCCACGAAGGCAGCCGCGGCGGCGATGTGGCGCGGATCGGTCGCCCGCAACGCGGCATAGACGTCGTCGGTGTTGATATTGCGCAACATGCGCACCAGCACCACGGCCGCGACCGCGATGATGGCGACGCTGAGCAGCACTCCGATGCGATTCCAGCCGATCTTGTTCTGGACAAAGCGCGCCGCGGCACGCAACCAATTCAGCATCTTTCCTCCGGCATCCGATCCCGGCTGATCCGAAATCGGCTCCTTCAAGCACCCGCCAGGTCTCCCGGCGACGAGACCCTGCGGCGCCACGCGTCCACCACGCGATTTAACCCCAGTAGCAGAACTCTCTACGTGACGCGAGTGGACTGCCCCTAACCGCTGCGATTTGCTAAGCTTGTCGAATAAGAAGCGATCGCGGGCGAACCGGGACGCAAGCCGCCAGCGGCACAGGGAGACTAAAGCATGAGCAAAATCGATCCTGTCGTTTCCACCGGCATGCCGCGCCGCGGCCTGCTCAAGGCCGCCGGATTGGGCGTCGGCGCCGGCTTGATGGCGGGGCTGACGGCTCCGGCCGCCGCAGCCGAGCCTCAAGGCGACATCTGGAGCGCGGAATATTGGGCGAACAAAGGCGGCGTGAAGCTCAATCTATGGCGCAAGCGCACTGGCGCGCCGAAACCGGGCGCGGCGCCGCTGCCGGCGGTGTTCCTGGTGCATGGCTCGTCGAACTCAGCGCGCTCGTCCTACGATCTCACCGTGCCGGGAAAAGGCGAATATTCGTTCATGAACGTGCTGGCGCGGGCCGGTTACGACGTCTGGACCATGGATCATGACGGCTACGGCTATTCCGGCGCGTCGGGCAACAGTTCCGACATCGCCAGCGGCGTCGAGGATCTGAAAGCGGCAATGCCGGTGGTGACAAAAGAGACGGGCCTGAAAAAAGTGCATTTCTACGGCACCTCGTCCGGCGGCATCCGCGCCGCAGCCTTCGCGCAGGCGCAGCCTGAGAGCGTCGGCCGCCTCTGCCTGTCGGCTTTCACTTATAAAGGGACCGGCGCCGAGGAAATCGAACGGCGCCGCGCCAACCTCGACAAACTGCGCGCCAGTCCGCGCCGCAAGCGCGACGCCGCGATGATCCGCTCGATTTTCACCCGCGACGGCTATCCGCAAGGCTACGATCCGACAGTGGCGGAAGCCATCATCGCCGACGAGGCGAAATTCGGCGACACCATCCCGGCTGGCACTTACGTCGACATGGCGGCGAATTTGCCGATCGTCGACCCGAAAAAGATTCTATCGCCGGTGTTGATGCTGCGCGGCGAATTCGACGGTAACTCGACCAATGACGACCTGCTTGATTTCTACCGGCAACTGCCGAACGGCGAGCGCGAGTTCGTCATCCTGCCGAAGACGGCGCACGCGGTCGGTTACGGCATTAACCGTCACCTGCTGCACTACGCCGTGCAGAGCTTCCTCGCGGCGCCGGAGCCAGTGTCGGCTTAGGAGACTTCAGACCCCTGCCGCAACCGCCGGACGATCGAGCAGCGCGGCTTCGCCCGGCGCATGGAACGCGTAGACGTCCATGCGCAGCACGCTGTAGGTGCTGCTGGCATGCAACCGCTCGGCCTGTGCGCCCTCGCCCGCCGCGCCGAGTGCGACATACAAAGGCAGCAAGTGTTCTTCGGTCGGATGATTCTTGGCAGCGAACGGCGCCAGACGCCGGTAGTCGATGAGTTCGGCAGTCTTGTTCGCGGTCAGCGCGTCGTGCACCCAGTCGGCAAATTTGTTGACCCAGGCCGGCGCCGGATCGTTGGGACCGTGGCCGCGAAACTCGGATAAGTCGTGTGTGAAGCTGCCGCTGCCGATAATCAGCACGCCTTCGTCGCGGAGCGGCGCCAACGCGCGGCCTACGCGCAGATGATGGTCGGGGCCGAGATGCGGCTGCACCGATAATTGCAGAACCGGGATGTCGGCCTGCGGATACATCAGCAGCAGCGGCACCCAGGCGCCGTGGTCGAGGCCGCGCTTCGTGTCCATCTTGGTCGCGAGGCCTGCCGCGCCGAGCAGTTTGGCGACGCGCGCGGCAACCGCGGGCGTGCCTGGCGCCGGATAGCGCATGTCGTAGAGCGCGCGCGGAAAACCGCCGAAGTCGTGGATGGTGTCGTTACGCTCCACCGCGCTGACGGTGGGCTGCGCCGTTTCCCAATGCGCCGAGATCACGAGAATCGCCTTGGGACGTTCGAGCGAGGCGCCGAGATGGCTCAGGAAAGCGCGCGCCGGCGTTTCAGTCAGCGGCAGCGTCGGCGCGCCGTGCGACAAGAAAAGGCTGGGAAGCGTCATGATATGTCCTCCGGCGATGCGGGGCCGGCAACGCGGCCCCGCCGCCAATTTAGTTCAGATCTAGTGTGAGTAGGCGTTTGTCAGCGGAGCATTCACGCGCCAAGCACGCAACGCATAGGCGCCGTCTCCGAGCAAGGCCTGGACCAGCAAGGCGACGATCCAGAACGCCGGGTATTCCCAGCCGCCATTGGCATTGTTGAAGAAGAAGCCGGACGCGCCGTGCACGGTGAAGATGGCGCCGAGCAGAACGGGCGTGAGCGCCAGCGCGACCGGGCGCGTCCAGAGGCCGAGGATCAAGGCGGCACCGCCGAGCACTTCCGCGGCGATGGTGACGTAAGCCAGTTCGGCCGGCACGCCGACGCTGGCGAAGAACTTCGCCGTTCCGGCCGGGGTGAAGACGAAAATCTTGAGCGCGGCGTGAGCCAAGAAAAGCGCGCCGAGGCTGACGCGAAGTAATAAAGCGGCATAGGGGGCGGTGCGGGTTTCGATCATGGATATCTCCTGTTTCCGACCTCGATATGGCCTATTCTCACTGGTGTGATAATTGTGCTAATATGCATGATACTTCATACCAACAGAGTGAAATACAGTCGTGTTGGACCGCGTCACCGGACTCGAGGTTTTCGCCAAAGTCGCCGCCAGCGGCAGTTTTTCCGCCGCGGGGCGGGCGCTCGGCATGTCGCAGACCATGGTGACCAAGCACATCGCGGCCCTGGAGGCGCGGCTTGGGGTGAAGCTGTTCCACCGCAGCACCCGCAAGCTGTCGATCACCGACGCCGGCCGCAGCTACCTGGAATCCTCGGAGCGCATTCTTGCCGAGATGGAGGCCGCCGATGGCGCCGTCGCCGCCGATCGCATCGAGCCGAAGGGACTGCTGCGGCTCAGCGCGCCGGTGTCGCTGGGTGCACGCCAAATCGCGCCGCTGCTGCCGGAATTCGCGCGGCACTTTCCCCAAGTCGCGGTCGAGCTTGGGCTGAACGACCGCCTGGTCGATCTCGCCGAGGAAGGCTGGGACCTCGCCATCCGCATCGGCAGCCTCGCCGATTCAAGTCTGATCGCGCGGCGCATCGCGCCGTGCCGCACCCTGCTGTGCGCGTCGCCGGCCTACCTCAAGGCGCGCGGCGCGCCGCGCACGGTGGCCGCCCTCGCCGATCACAATTGTCTCGGCTACACGCTATCGCGGCTGGCCGGCGCCGACCGCTGGGCTTTCGGCGCCAAAGGCGATGTGTCGGTGCAGGTTGCCGGCAACCTGCGCGCCAACAACGGCGATGCGCTGCTGGCCGCGGCGATTGCCGGACAAGGCATTATCTATCAGCCCAGCTTTGTCGTCTCCGATGCGTTGCGCGCCGGCACGCTGCGATCGATCGCGCTCGATCAGCCGACCATCGAATTCGGCGGCATCTATGCCGTCTACCTGCCGGACCGGTATCCCGCCGCTAAGCTGCGGGCCTTCATCGATTTCATCGCGACGCGTTTTTCGCCCGAACCGCCGTGGGACCGCGCGATCGCCTCGGCTTAGACGTCACGCCGGCGCAATCTTGGCTTTGGCCAGCAGCGCAGTTAGTTCTTTGACGGCTTGCGTTAGTTGCACGACTTCGGTTTCTCGCAACTGGTCGATCTTCTGGTGCAGAAGCTCGATCTCCAGTTCGGCTTTGACGTTGATTTTGAAATCGTTCTCGGCAGACTTGCGGTCGATGTCCTGCTGCCGGTTCTGGCTCATCATGATGAAAGGCGCCGCATAGGCGGCCTGAAACGACAGCGCCAGATTGAGCAGGATGAAGGGGTAAGGATCCCACTGCTGAATGAAGGCGGTGACGTTGAGGATGATCCAGACCAGCAGAATGATGGACTGGATGATGATGAAGCGCCACGAGCCCATGGTCGCCGCGACATCGTCGGCGATGCGCTGGCCGACGGTCAGCGTCGCGCCCGCGCCTTTCGACATATTGGCGCGATGGCCGCGGCGCAGCGTTCGCAGCTCGTCGAGCAGACGCTGCTCAGTTTCGTGAAGCTCGACCTTGAGGTCTTTGACGACAGCCATGGCAACTTTCCTTTCCGGCTTAGCCGGCCGTAAAAAACTCGCGCAGCGCCGCGGTGGTTTCCACCGGCGCTTCCTCGGACAGATAATGCCCGCTCGGCACCGTCTTGGCGGCGACGATATTGGAGGCATAGCGCTGCCAGATTTCGCCGGGCGATGGCTTGGTGTTGCGCCCGACGCCGCCGGTTGCGCCCCACAAGATCAGCGCCGGGCAATCAACTTTGCGGCCGGCGTCGAAATCCTTGTCGTCATGGACGAGGTCGATGCTGGCGCCGGCGCGGTAGTCCTCGCAGATGGCGTGGATGGTCTCGGGGTTTCGGAAGCAGCGCTTGTATTCGGCGAGCGCCTCGGGCGGAAAGAACGACAGCCCTTGCTGGGTCTTTGCTAATTTTTTCTCGATGAACCAGTCCGGATCGGCGCCCATCATCTTTTCCGGCAGCGGCGCCGGCTGGATGTTGAAGAACCAGTGCCAGGAGAATTTGGCCCAGTCGAACGTGATGTTGCGATACAGATGATGCTGCGGGATGATGTCCATGATCGCGGCACGCAAGACTTTTTCTGGATGGTCGAGACACATGCGGTGCAGCACGCGGCCGCCACGATCGTGACCGGCGACGAAGAATTTGTCATAGCCGAGCGCGGCCATGACCTCGACCTGGTCTTGCGCCATGGCGCGGAACGAGTAACCGGAATGATCGTCGCCGCCCGGCGGCTTTTCGGAATCGCCGTAGCCGCGCAAGTCGGTCAGCACCACCGTGAAGTCCTTGGCCAGCGCCGGCGCCACCTTGGACCAATGCATGTGGTTGAACGGGTTGCCGTGCATCATCAACAACGGCGGGCCGCTGCCGCCGGTCACCGTGACGATACGCGCGCCTGAGGTCTTGATGTCCTGACGTTTGAAGCCTTCGAGCATTTCCTTGTGACCTTGTTCTTATTGACGTGTTCTTGGTGATTTTCGTAACGGCGGGCGGCGGTATAACAAGCCTAATTGCCATAAAAAGAAAGCCCCGGCGCGGCTGTTACGGGCCGGGACTGTCGACATGGCGGTCGGCTCAGTAGCAAACCGGGCGCGGCCGCACCCTTGCCACGCCCCGGCAAAGCCGCCATTTGTGTCCCGGGTTCAAGCTTCCGGAGAGACAATGACTGCGACCGAAATGCCGCTACGGCTCCGCGTCACACGCGCCGAGCGCATCGCCGACGGCATCCACTTGTTCGAGTTGTGCGACGCCGGCGGCGCGTCCTTGCCCGCTTTCTCCGCCGGGGCGCATATCGCCATTCGCACGCCGGGCGGCCTGACACGCAAATATTCGCTGTGCAACGACCCGGCCGAGCGCAACCGCTATCAGGTCGCGATCAAGCGCGAGGCCAACGGCCGCGGCGGCTCCTCCGATCTGATCGACCACGTCAAGGCCGGCGACGAGTTGGCGGTGAGCGCGCCGGTCAACGATTTCGAATTGCCGCAACGCGCGCAGGATTTTCTGTTCATCGCCGGCGGCATCGGCATCACGCCGATCATGGCCATGATCCGGCAGGTCGTGGCGCAAGGAAAGAACTTCCGGCTGTTTTATTGTTCGCGATCGCCGGAGACGACGGCTTTCGTCGACGAACTGAGCGGCCCCCAATTCCAGGACAAGGTCACGATCCACTACGACCAGGGCGATCCCACCTGCTCGCTCGACCTCAAGCCGATATTGGCCGAGCGGCGCAATCGCGAGCATCTCTATTGCTGCGGACCCCGGCCTTTGATGGAAACGGTGCGCGCCATGACCAACCACTGGTCGCAGGCCGCGGTGCATTTCGAGGCCTTCAGCGACGCTGATACGCACAAAGCGGGCGACACGCCCTTCAAGGTGAAGCTGGCGCGTTCGGGCGCCGTGTTGGACGTGCCGACGGACAAGACTATTTTGGAAGTGCTGCACGCCAACGGTGTCGAGGTGCCGAGCTCATGCGAAACCGGGACGTGCGGCACCTGCAAAACTAAATTGCTGGCGGGCCAAGCCGATCACCGCGACCTGTTCTTGGCGGAGCACGACAAGCCGACGCACATTATGATCTGCGTGTCGCGCGCCAAGAGCGACGAGATCACGATCGACCGCTGAGCTTAATGCCGCGCCCGTTCGGCCTCGCGCAGAATGTCGAGAGCGCGCCACGGCTTCTGCATGAACATTGCGCCGGCCGGGAGCACGGGCGCGTGGCTGCCCGACGTGACGATGACGGTCATGTCCGGGAACCGCGCTTTGGCGAGTTCGGCCAGTTCCGTGCCACTCATATCGCCGGCGAGATTGATATCGGTGAAGATCATCGACAGGTTGCCACCGACTTTTTCCAGGACGGCTTCGGCGGATTCGGCCGTTTCACACTGGATCACGGCCATGTCGCATTCTTCGAGCAGCATCGTCACCAGTTCGCGCTGCTCTTCGTCATCTTCGACCACCAGAACGGTCGGCTTAAAGGGCTTTTCCATGGGTCGCCTCCTGGGAGTTAAAGCCCCGGGAGCGACGAAGGTTCAAAACAAAGCGGAAGATGGAACTTTCTGCGGCGTTAGTCCTGAATGGACCGTAAATAAGCCGCCACGGCGCGGGCGTCGTCCTCGCTGAATTTAAATTCCTGCATGTCGGGATGGCCGGAAATGAGGCCGCGCTGCAACTGCTCCTGGAACTTGTCGAGATCGAAGCTTCGGCTGAGCGTACGGAACGGCGGCGCGGTCGTGCGCGGACTGGCGCCGGTCTTGCCGACCGCGTGGCAGGCCGCGCAATGATCCTCAAGCAGCGTGCCACCGCGTTCGGCCGGCTCCTGCGCCCAGGCGGAACCGGACACCGCCAAACTTAAAGCAATCAGTAAAGCTCTCATCGAATCGTCTTTCGCGGACCGGCGCCGGCAGTATAATGCACTTCGCAACAGTCTCAGCCGTGAAACTTGTTTTTCTTCGGCTTCTTGCCGAAGGCAGGCTTATGGCCGAAGGCGGGTTTGGCAAATGGTTTGGCGTCGTCCCTGCGCGGCGCTCCGCCATGCGCCGGCTTCTGATCGCGCCGGTACTTTTGATGGAAGGGCCGCTTCTTGGCGTAGTCCGGCTTCTTCTTGAAATCAGCCTGACCAAGCGTAGCGGCGTCGGGCGCGGCCGGCGCATGGGCCTGCCTTTCAACCGGCTTTTCGGAAGGCGCCTCGCCTTGCGGCCCGCCGGGCAGCGGCTCGATGCGGGTATTCTCTTCCTTGTCGGGCCGCTTGAGATTGGCCGAGAATTTCTCGGCAGCCGTCGCTGCAATTTCGAATTCGCTGTGCGCGCCGTAAATTCGGATGGCGCCGATGTCCTGCTTGGTGACGCCGCCGCGGCGACAGATCATCGGCAGCAGCCAGCGCGCCTCGGCGTTCTTCTGCCGTCCGGCACCGACGCGGAACCAGACGCTGCCGCCCGGCATGGCTTCGCGAAAACCGGTTCTCTTGCCGCGCGGCTCCCCGCCGGCCTTGTCAGGGCGCGCATTGCGCCCCTCGAATCTGTCGCCGCGATCATGAGCAGGCTCGGCGATATCTTCGGGCGACGGCAGGCGCGCGCGATAGAGCCTAGCCAGCGCGGCGGCGATGTCCTCTGCCGAACGCTCGGCGAGCAGCGCCCGCGCCAAGGTGAGATCGTCCTCGGTCGGCGCCTCGGTGAAAAGTACGTCCTGCATCATGCGCTGCTGGTCGAGCTTGCGGATTTCCTCGGCCTGGGGCGCGGCGGCCCAGATGGCATTGATGCCGGCCTCTCTGAACATCATCTCGACTCGGCGGCGGCGCGACGGCGGCACCAGCAGAACGCTGACGCCCTTCTTGCCGGCGCGGCCGGTGCGGCCGGAGCGATGCTGCATGACTTCCGGATCGTTCGGCAGTTCGGCGTGAATGACGAGTCCCAGGTTCGGCAGATCGATGCCGCGCGCGGCGACATCGGTGGCGACGCAGACGCGGGCGCGGCCGTCGCGCAGCGCCTGCAGCGCGTGGGTGCGCTCGCTTTGCGTCAGTTCGCCGGACAAGGCAACCACGGAAAACCCGCGCTCCAAAAGCGCTGCCTGCAGACGGCGAACCGCTTCGCGCGTGTTGCAGAACACCAGCGTGCTCGGCGATTCGAAATAGCGCAGCACATTGACCACAGCGTGCTCGGTGTCGTCCGGCGCGACGCGGATGGCGCGGTACTCGATATCGGCATGGCCGGCGTCGCCGGCGACGACTTCGACGCGATAGGCGTTCTTCTGATACTGCTTGGCCAAGGCGACGATGCCGCGCGGCAAGGTCGCGGAGAACAGCAGCGTGCGGCGGTCGTCCGGCGTGGTCTTGAGGATGAACTCCATGTCCTCGCGGAAGCCGAGATTGAGCATCTCGTCGGCCTCGTCGAGCACGACGGCTTTGAGTAGCGACACGTCCAGGCGGCCGCGCCGCAAATGGTCGCAGAGCCTTCCTGGCGTCCCCACCACAATGTGCGCGCCGTCGGCGAGTTCGCGCTGCTCGCGCCGCGGGTCCATGCCGCCGACACAGGAGACGACGCGCGCGCCGGTATATTGATAGAGCCAGGTCAGTTCACCCTGCACCTGCACCGCCAACTCACGTGTCGGCGCGACGATCAAGGCCAGCGGCTTGGCGCCGCGCTCGAAACGCTCGGCGTCGCCGAGCAGATTTTTCGCGATCGCCAGGCCATAGGCCACCGTCTTGCCGGAGCCGGTCTGCGCCGAGACCAGGAGATCGCGGCCTTCGGCCGCGTCGGCCAGCACGGCGCTCTGCACCGGCGTCGGCTCGGTGTAATTACGCTCGGCCAAAGCGCGGGCGAACGGCGGGCTTGTCGGCAGGAATGTCACGAGAGGTCAGACCTTAAATGGATCGCCGATGCGCGGGCGCGGATGCGCGGCCGATCACATCGATGGATTGAGTGATAATGCGATCCTTTAGGCCAAGTCGCGCCAAAGCGCCAATCATGGCAGCCATCCGGCCTCCCAAAGCGCCCGATTTACCGCCAGAATAGGGCTCGGCCGCCGCTTACGGTTAATGCCGTGGCGCAAAGCAACGCCACGCGGGCCGTTCTCGGCAGAAAATTGCGCGCCGGCGTCGGGCGCCGAGTTCAGCTCTCGGCGATGCGGTAGCCGATCCCCGGCTCGGTCAAAATGACGCGCGGGTCGTCGGCATGCTCCTCGACCTTCTGTCGCAGTTGCCCAACGTAAACGCGTAGGTACTGCGTGTCTTCCGTATGGGCCGGTCCCCAGACCGCGGTGAGAATCTGCTTATGGGTGACGACACGGCCGGCGTGGCGCGCCAGGAACGACAGCAGTTCGAATTCCTTCGGCGTCAGTTTGAGTTCGGCGCCGGCGCGCGTCGCACGATGGCGAACGGAATCGATCTCGAGATCGCCCGTGCGCAGCACCGGGGTCTCGGCCTTGCGCTGCATGCGATGGCGTAGCGCCGTGCGCATGCGCGCCAAGAGCTCGCCGACGTTGAACGGCTTGTTGACGTAATCGTCGGCGCCGAGATCGAGCGCCTCGATCTTTTCCGCTTCCCGTTCGCGCGCCGAGAGCACGACGATGGGCAGGTCGGACCATTCGCGCACGCGGCGAATGACATCCTTGCCGTCGCCGTCCGGCAGGCCGAGATCCAGCAGCACGATATCCGGCGTCTAGGCGGCGATGCGCTTGGTGCCGTCGGCCACGGTGCCGGTGCTGGTCATGTCGTAATTGTTGGCCTCGAGCGCGGGCTTGAGAAAGCGCAGGATCGCGGCCTCGTCGTCGATCACCAGAACGCGAATCTTGGACGTCATGCCGTTTCCTCGCGGGGAAAGTCGAGCGTGAACCGCGCGCCGCGGCCATCGCGAACCGGACTCTCGACGTCGATCGACCCGCCATGCGCCTCCATGATGCCTTTGGCAATCGCCAAGCCCAAGCCGGTGCCCTGGTTGCCGTCGGCGCTGGACGATGACGCCTCCTTGCCTTTGACGAACTTGTCGAAGATATGCGGCAGGGTCTGCGCGTCGATGCCGGGTCCGTCGTCGGTCACCCGGAGCCGAACGCTATCGGACGCGACATCGGCATCCACAACGACGCGGGTTTGTGGCGGCGTATGAATGACCGCGTTGGCGACGACATTGCCGACAGCCTGCTCCACCAAAGTGGCGTCCGCCCGCACCAAGGGCAAAGCCGGCGGCAGATCGACGTCGAAGGTCTGCCGGGCGCCGTGGCGGCGCGCGGCATTCACCACCCGCTCGACGACTTCACGCAGATCCAGCCAGTCGCGGCGCAGTTCCAGCGCGCCGGCGTCGATGCGGGTAATGGCCAGGAGGTTGCGCACCATTTCGTCAAGGTCTTCGGCTTCCGTTTTGATTTGCACCAGCAAGTCCTTCTTCGCCGCCGCGTCGATCTTGTCGCCATAGTCGATCAGGCTGGTGGCCGAACCGAGGATCGAGGACAGCGGCGTGCGGAAATCGTGCGAGACCGAGGCCAGCAACGTGTTGCGCACGCGTTCGGTTTCGGTCGCGGTCTTGGCATTGACCATTTCGCGGGCGAGCGAAGCGCGATCCAGCGCCGCGGCGGTTTGTTCGGACAGCGTGTCGAGCAGCGCGCGGCTTTCCGAATCCAGCGGTGGCGCATCCTTCGCATTGGCGATGCCGATGACGCCAAGGATTTTTTCGCCGATCCGCAGCGGCGTGAAATACCAGGGGATAATCGGCAGAGTCGCGGTGTCGGCGCCGGCCGGCTCGTTGTGGCTGTAGGCCCAGCGCGCCGCCGTCATCGGCGCGGCGTCGAGCGTGTCTTCCGGCGGCCATGCCGCGGTGAGAACGAGGTCTTCGCCTTGCGCCAGCAGCACGACAACCGCGCGCCCCAGGCTGGCGTGAATTTCGCTGGCCGCGCCCTCGGCGACGGCGTCGAGGGTCGCCAGGCCGGACAGCCGGCGGGTGAATTCATAGAGCCGCCGCATCGCCCGGACGCGACGGGCGGAAATCTTCGCCTGCTCGCGGGCGCGTCCGGCCAGCGCCGAGGTCGTCACGGCCACGACCAGAAATATGACCAAGGCCAGCAGTTCGTAGGGCTCGGCGACAGTGAAGGTGTAAATCGGCTCGATAAAGAAAAAATTATAGGCCAGGAACGACAGCAGCGAGGCGTAGATCGCCGGCCAGACGCCGAAGCTGACGGCGGTAAACAGCACCGCCATGAGAAACACCATCGACAGGTTCGGCAGCGGCGTCAGTTTGCTCAGCAGTTCGCCGACGCCGAGCGCCACAGCGACCGCCAGCGTCGCGTAGATAAACGACAGCGGCGCCAAAGTCAGGCCGCGCCAGTCGAGCCGCAACAGCGTCCGCGGCGGCGCCTCGATGTCCCGCGTGACCACGTGAATGGCGATGCCCTGCGTCCGCCGCACCAATTCGTGCGGCAGAGAGCGGCGCAGCAATTCGCTGAAATAACCACCGCGCGAGCGGCCGATCACGATCTGCGTGACGTTCTCGAACTTGGAAAAGCGCAGCAATTCTTCCGGCAGGTCGCTGCCGGTCAGCGTCTGCGTCTCGCCGCCGAGACTCGCCGCCAGTTTCATGGCCTCGTCCAGCCGCTGACGCGCGGCTTCGTCGAGACCGCCGCCCGGCCGCTCCACCGTGACGGCGAGCCAGGGCGCATCCATCAAATCGGCCAGACGCTTGGCGGTGCGCACCACCACAGGCGAAATCGGATCGGGTCCGATACACGCCAAAATGCGTTCGCCGGCCGCCCACGGCCCTTCGATCGCATGGGCCTGCATACGCGACACCAGATCGACGTCGATGCGCTCGGCGGCGCGGCGCAACGCCAGTTCGCGCAAGGCGGTGAGATTTTGTGGCTTGAAGAAATGCTCGACGGCGCGGGCCGCCGTGTCCTGGACGTAGACCTTGCCCTCGGCCAATCGCTTGAGCAACTCGTCGGGCGGAAAATCGACCAGCACGATCTCGTCGGCCTTGTCGAACACCGTATCGGGCACGGTCTCGCGCACCCGCACCTTGGTGATCTTCTGCACGACGTCGTTGAGGCTTTCGAGGTGCTGGATGTTGAGCGTGGTCCAGACGTCGATGCCGGCGGCCAGGATTTCGTCGATGTCCTGCCAGCGCTTAGGGTGGCGGCTGCCCGGCACATTGGTGTGGGCATATTCGTCGACCAGCAGCAGGCCGGGACGCCGCGTCAGCGCCGCGTCCAGGTCGAACTCCTTCATGATCTGGTTATGGTAGACGATCGGCCGGCGCGGCAGGACGTCGAAGCCTTCGACGAGTTGTTCGGTCTCGCGGCGGCCGTGGGTTTCGATCAGACCGGCGACGACGTCACGCCCGCCGGCCTTCTCGGCGCGGCCCGCGGTGAGCATGGCGTAGGTCTTGCCCACGCCGGGCGCGGCACCGAGAAAAATCTTCAGCCGCCCGCGCCCCTCCTTTTTGGCGAGAGCGAGCAATGCATCGGGCGAAGCGCGTTGGGTTATGTCGGCGGCCATCCGACTCCGAGTTTACGACTTCAAAGCGTCGAGCGCGAGGTTGAGCTTGAGCACATTGACCCGCGGCTCACCCAAAAGACCGAACGTGCGGCCCTCGACCTGGGCGTCGACCAGCGCAGCAACGCGGTCCGCCGGCAGCCCGCGGGCCTTGGCGACGCGCGGCACCTGGAATCGCGCCGCTTCGGGCGAGATATCGGGGTCGAGACCGCTGCCCGAGGTGGTGACCAGATCGACCGGGACCGCGGCGGACGGGTTTTCCTTCTTCAGGCTGTCGACATCGCCCTTGAGCCGGTCGGCCAACGCCTTGCTGGTCGGACCGAGATTGGAGCCCATCGAGTTCACGGCATTATAGGGCGCGTCGATGGTCTTTGTCGCATCCTTTGGATCCGGGGTGTTGGTCGCCGACGGACGGCCGTGGAAATATTTGTCGTCGGCAAAGACCTGCCCGATCAAGGCCGAGCCGATCACCTTGCCGTCCTTCTCGATCAGGCTGCCTTGCGCCTGGCTCGGGAAGACGACGCCGGCAATGCCGGTCATGGCGAGCGGGTAAACCAAACCGGTGATCGCCGTCAGCAGGGCAAGGATGACGATGGCCGGGCGGATTTCTTTCAACATGCAACTCTCCTTAATTTTTGCGCGTGATCTTTTCCGAATACCGGTACCCACTTTTCGGGATCACGCGCGTTCTCCTCAAACCAGATGCAGGGCGTTAACGACGAGGTCGATCGCCTTGATGCCGACGAACGGCAGCACGATGCCGCCGAGCCCGTAGATCAGCAGATTGCGTTGCAGCAGCGCCCCGGCGCCGATGGCGCGATAGGCCACGCCCTTCAGCGCCAACGGGATCAGCGCGATGATGATGAGCGCGTTGAAAATGATGGCGGACAGGATGGCGCTCTGCGGCGTCGCCAGATGCATGACGTTGAGCACGGCCAGTTGCGGATAGAAGGCCAGGAAGATGGCCGGGATGATGGCGAAGTATTTCGCTACGTCGTTGGCGATCGAGAACGTGGTCAGCGCGCCGCGCGTCATCAGCAACTGCTTGCCGATTTCGACGACCTCGATCAGCTTGGTCGGATCGGAATCCAGATCGACCATGTTGCCCGCTTCGCGCGCCGCCTGGGTGCCGGTCTGCATGGCAACGCCGACGTCCGCCTGCGCCAAGGCCGGCGCGTCGTTGGTGCCGTCGCCGCACATGGCGATGAGACGCCCCTGGGCCTGTTCGTTGCGGATGTAGCGCAGCTTGTCCTCGGGCGTGGCTTCGGCGATGAAATCGTCGACGCCGGCTTCTGACGCAATCGACGCGGCGGTCACCGGATTGTCGCCAGTGATCATCACGGTCTTGATGCCCATGCGGCGCAGCGCGGCGAACCGCTCCTTGACGTCGGGCTTAACCACGTCCTTGAGATGAATGACGCCGAGAATGCGGCTTCCCTCGACCAGACCGAGCGGCGTGCCGCCGGCGCGCGCGATCCGGTCGACCGCGGCGCGGAACGCCGGCGGCTCGGCAACGTCGCGCCCGGCTTCTTTGCGGGCAAAGGCCAGCACCGAATCGATCGCGCCCTTGCGCAGCCTGCGTTCGCCGATATCGACGCCGGACAGCCGCGTCGTCGCCGAAAATTCGATGAACTTCGCGTTCGCGGGCGCCGCTTGGCGCTTCACGCCGTATTTCTCCTGCATCAGCGTGATGATGGAGCGGCCTTCCGCGGTCTCATCGGCGTCGCTGGCAAGCAGCGCGGCTTCCGCGGCTTCGCGCTCGGTCACACCGGGCACCGGGACGATCTCGGTCGCCAGCCGGTTGCCGAAGGTGATGGTGCCGGTCTTATCCAGCAACAGCGTATCGACGTCGCCAGCGGCCTCGACCGCGCGGCCCGACATCGACAGCACGTTGAAGCGCACCAGCCGGTCCATGCCGGCGATGCCGATGGCGGACAGCAATGCGCCGATGGTGGTCGGGATCAGCGTCACGAACAGCGCGACCAGAATGACGACCGACACCGCGCCGCCGGCGTAAGCGGCGTAGCTCGGGATGGTCGCCGTGGCGAAGACGAAGATGATGGTCAAGCCGATCAGCAGGATGTTGAGCGCGATCTCGTTCGGCGTCTTCTGCCGCTCCGCGCCTTCGACCAGCTTGATCATGCGGTCGAGGAACGAGGTACCGGGCGACGAGGTGATGCGAACGACGATGCGATCGGACAGGACGGTTGTGCCGCCGGTGACCGCCGAACGGTCGCCGCCGGACTCGCGAATGACGGGCGCGGATTCGCCGGTAATCGCAGCTTCGTTGACCGACGCGATGCCTTCGATGACGTCGCCGTCGCCGGGAATGATGTCGCCCGGTTCGCAAACGACCAGATCGCCGGCAGCCAGATCCTCGGCCGAAACGCCCTCATAGAGGGCGGTGTTGCCCGCGTTCAGAATACGCTTGGCGCGGGTCTGGGTGCGCGTGCTGCGCAGCGCGTCGGCCTGCGCCTTGCCGCGGCCCTCGGCCACGGCCTCCGCGAAATTGGCAAACAGCACGGTGAACCACAGCCAGAGCACGATCTGGAAGGTGAAGCCGAGGCCTTCGTGGTGTTGGATCAGGTCGCGCAGGAACAGCAGGGTCGTCAGCGCCGTGACGACTTCCAGCACGAAGATCACCGGGTTCTTGACCAGCGTCGCCGGGTTGAGCTTGACGAAAGCCTGGCCGATCGCGGGCACCACGATCTTGGGATCGAACAAGGTCGATGCCGCCATCCGTTTGCGCATTTTCGAGGTTTCCATGGCTATAACTCCAATCGATCCGCTCAGAATACGGTGCCGGCGACCATCGCGAGATGCTCGACGATGGGCCCGAGGGCGAGCGCGGGGAAGAATGTGAGGCCGCCGACGACGAGAATGACGCCGACGGTCAAGCCGACGAACAGGCCGCCGGTGGTCGGGAATGTGCCGGCCGATGCGGCGATGCTTTTCTTTTCGACCAGCGACCCGGCGATCGCCATGGCCGGAATGATCATCCAGAAGCGGCCGATGAACATGGCAACCGCACCGGTGATGTTGAAGAACATCGTGTTTCCGGTGATGCCGCCGAAGGCCGAGCCGTTGTTACCGGTGCTCGAAGTGTAGAGATAAAGCATCTCCGAGAAGCCATGCGGGCCCGCGTTGCCGAGCTGCGTCAGCGCCTGCGGATTAACCGCCGCAACCGCCGTCCAGCCGAGATACATCAGCGGCAAAACGAGGATGGCGAGCATCGCCATTTTGACCTCTTTGGCCTCGATCTTCTTGCCGACATATTCCGGCGTCCGTCCAACCATCAGGCCGGCGACGAAAATCGAGACGATGACGAACAGCAGCATGCCGTAAAGGCCGGAGCCGACGCCGCCGATGATGATTTCGCCAAGCTGGATGTTGATCAGCGGGATCATGCCGCCAAGCGCGGTGAAACTGTCGTGCATGGCGTTGACGGCGCCGCAGGACGCCGCGGTCGTGATTACCGCGAACAGCGCCGACCCGACGATGCCGAAACGGACTTCCTTGCCTTCCATGTTGCCGCCGGTCAGACCGAGCTGGTCGAGCATGGCGGTGCCATGGGCTTCGGCCCAGTAGCAGAAGAAGACGCCGGCGATGAACAGCACGCCCATGATGGCGAGGATCGCCCAGCCCTGGCGCTGGTTGCCGACCATGCGGCCGAACACGTTGGTAAGCGCGGCGCCGAGCGCGAAGATCGACAGCATCTGGATGAAATTCGACAACGCGGTCGGGTTCTCGAAGGGATGCGCGGCGTTGGCGTTGAAGAAGCCGCCACCGTTGGTGCCGAGCATCTTGATGGCGACCTGCGAGGCCACCGGGCCGACCGCGATGGTCTGCTTGGCGCCTTCCAGCGTCGTCGCCTCGACGTAAGGTCCCAGCGTCTGCGGGATACCCTGCCAGACCAGGAACAACGTGTAGACGATGCAGATCGGCAGCAGAATGTAGAGCGTGCAGCGGGTGATATCGACCCAGAAGTTGCCGACGGTCTTGCCCGACGCGCGCGAAAAGCCGCGGATCAGCGCCAAGGCCAGCACGATGCCGGTCGCCGCCGACAAAAAGTTCTGATGCGCCAGCGCCAGCATCTGCGACAGGTACGACATCGTGCCTTCGCCGCCGTAGTTCTGCCAGTTGGTGTTGGTGATGAAGCTGACCGCGGTGTTGAACGCGAGATCCGGCGCCACCGCCGATTGCCCGGCCGGATTAAGCCAGGCCTGGAACGGCAGCACGTCCTGAAGACGCAAGATCGCATAAATAATGAAGAGGCCGCCGGCGTGGAACAGCAGCATGGCGACCGTGTAAGTCAGCCAATGCTGTTCGCGCTTGTCGTCGACGCCGCCGGCCCAGTACAGCGCGCCTTCGACCGGCCGCAACACCGGCGACAGGAAGGTGCGCTCGCCGTTGAACACCCGCGTCATGTAACCGCCGAGCAGCGGCGTCAGCGCGACGATGATCGCGCAATATAGAATGATTTGAACCCAGCCGATGAGAGTCATGGCATATCTCTTTCGTGCTTATGCTTGATCTTTTCGGAAAGCGTCCTTGCGGGACGCGCCTTCAGAATCGCTCGGGCCGCAGCAGCGCGTAGGTGAGGTAGAACAGCAGGCCGGCGGTCACGAGCGCGGCGAGCGAATAATCGAGCGTCATGGGTTTCTCCTCATAGCCGTTCGCAGGCGTAGGCATAACCGACGGATGCGATGAAAAGGGCGAGCGAGAGAAGTCCAAAAATAATATCTGACATGGTCGCACCTTATTTTCTGTTGCGACGGAAGTAATCGCGACAGCATAAGCGTGCGATACGAATTGCGATTGATTCACATCAAGACGATATAAAGACGGCACCGTTTGGCCTCGCCGGAAGCTTTATGCGGCGTTTACAAGCGTTCCGCCATTTCCCCATCGAATTCCTACGCGGCACCGCACACATTGCGGTCACCGGAGGCGATCAGCTTCCGCAAGAACAATAAGAATGGCGAGGAGAGACTTCGATGGCTGACTTTCTGTTCGAATACATCAAGCTTTTCGTGCTGTTTGCCTGGATCGCAGCCGTCATCGTGCTGTCGCATCTTGGCCAGGCGAAACCTGTGCGCCGCACCCGGCGCAGCCATTCCAGCCGCACCGTTCCGGCCGGCCGCTAAAGGAGCGGGCCATGTCTACGTTCGCCCAAGAATCGGTGAAATCCTGGAAACAAGCGGCCGGCAGACCTCGCAAGCCGGCCGCCTCCCTCCTGGCCGCGATTTTCGTTCTTGCTCGCAAAACCGCGGTGAATGGCGTGATGTTGCTAGTGCGCACCTCGAATGCATATGCCGAAGCGCGGATGCAGCGGGCCATGATCGAGGTCCAGCTTTATCGCCGGCATTATCGGCACAGTTCGAAGAACGACGACGAATTGCCGATGGTCGACCCGGCGCCGGCGGAACAACGCATGCCCGTCGCTTTTCCCCGCGCGGCCTTGCGGCAAGCCGCCGGCGCTGTCGTCGAAACAGCCAAGCGCATTTATCCCGCCGTTGTCGTCCTCTCGTTCCTAGCCCTCGCCCTCGCCGCCACGATCCTGCTGCGCCTGGCGATCTGGCTGCCGCTCTACGGGCATTGAGCGAGCGAACGACAGCATGCTTCATCAAGGAGACGTGTCATGAAAACCCTAGCCGAGCCTCCCTCGTGTCATTCCTGCACGCCGTCGACGTGTTTCCGCGTCGGCAAAAACAGCCGCGGCCAGTGGGTCGTGCAGGATGAACTGGGCCTTTGCGGCGGACTCTTCGTCGGCCGCGCCGAAGCACTCAAATTCGCAATGTTCGAAAACGGCCACCGGCCGCAAGCCGTCATCATGGTGCCGGAAGGTTTCGAACTCGATTTCAGCCGCAAAGCGGCGTGACAAATGTTGCGACTTTGTGAGGAGGCAGCGATGCCCGCCATCGGCCGCCACGTTTCCAGATTATCCGGTTACGCACCGGCGTTACCGACGCCATTTGACGACGAAGGCAATATCGACGCCGCGCAGTTCGAGCGCCTGTGCGAACGCCAACTCGATAGGGGCGCGACCGCGCTGGTGGTCTGCGGCACGACCGGCGAGGCGCCGACACTCAGCCCCGACGAGCATCGCATGCTCATCCGCATCGCGGCCGGCATCGCCCGCGGCAGGATCCCGGTCATCGCCGGCGCCGGTTCGAATTCGACCGGTCACGCTATAGAGCTGACAAAGGATGCCGAGGCCGCAGGCGCCGACGCCATCCTGTCGGTCGTGCCTTATTACAACAAGCCGACGCAGCGCGGCCTGTACGCTCACTTCGCGGCCATCGCTCAATCGACCGGGTTGCCTGTCTTGCTCTACGACGTGCCGTCCCGCACCGCCTGCGGTCTAGCCGATGAAACCGTGGCGCGGCTCGCCGGACTGCCGAATGTCATCGGTCTCAAGGACGCGACCGGCGATCTGGACAGGCCAAGACGGCTGCGTTCGCTGGTCGGACCCTATTTCAGACTGATGAGCGGCGACGACGCAACGGCCTTGGCGTTTCTGGCTCAAGGCGGCGACGGCTGCATATCCGTCACATCCAATGTCGCCCCCGGCCTGTGCCGCAACCTATATCTGGCTTTCCGGCGCGGGCAGATCAATACGGCGCAGCGCTGGGCGGTACCGGTCGCCGAACTGACCGCTGCGCTGTTCCGCGAGACCAATCCGGCGCCGCTGAAATATGCCCTGAGCCTGCTCGGCTTCATGTCGCCCAAAGTCCGTCTGCCGCTCGTCGAAGCGAGCGATACGGTTAAAGCGGACATCGCCGCCCGGATGGCGTCGCTTTGCGAGAACTTCCAAGACGACATCATCGGCGCCTTACCCGACGCCGCGAATGCAGATGCCTTGCCTTACCAAGCGAGAACCGGCGCGCCCTTCGCGCCCAATCCGCCTCAACAACGTTAGGCGAATTCCTTCTCGTGCACCCACGCGGCCTGACGGGGCGGCTGCTTGGTGCGGTCCCATTCGTCGAGCATCGCCGGCGCGATCGCCTTCATCTTCGCCATCGTTTCGGGCGACGTCGTCCAATAGGTGATTTCCAGCCGATGACCGTTGGGGTCGAAGAAGTAGATCGATTTAAAGACCCCATGATCGGTCTCGCCGACGACGTCCAAGCCGGCGGCGGTGGCCCGGTCCTTGAATTCCATCAGGGCCGCCTGGTCCTTCACCCGGAAGGCGATGTGCTGCACCCATTCCGGCGTGTTCGGATCGCGCCCCATGGGCGGCGAATTCGGCAACTCGAAGAACGCGATGATGTTGCCGTTCCCGGCGTCCATGAAGACGTGCATATAAGGGTCTGGCGACTTGGTCGACGGCGCGCGGTCTTCCGCCATCGCCATCAGAAAATCCATATTCATAACCTTCTTGTAGAACTCCACCGTCTCCTTGGCGTTCTTGCAGCGATAGGCGACGTGATGGATTTGCTCGACCTTCATAATAATCACCCCGTTTACGGCTGTGTCATTTGCGTCACGGCATGAGGTCACAATTCGAGCCGTGGGGTCTTTGACCTAGGTCAAGGAATCGCCGGCAACCGCCGCGGTCTGTCCCCGGCGCGCATCGTCATGCGCCGGTTTCGGCGTCGCCCGGCGGCGCACTGATTTGTGGGTGGCGCGCTGGAAGGGATTCGAACCCCTGACCCCCAGATTCGAAGTCTGGTGCTCTATCCAGCTGAGCTACCAGCGCGTGACGATTTCACTAGAGCCGCGCGGCTTGTTTGTCCATCGGCGGCGCGCCCTGGGTGCTCAGGTGCCGGCGAGTTCGTGGCTTTCCGGCATATAAATGTCCTTCCACGAATTCGGCATGCGCTTCATGGTGCCGACTTTGTGCATAAAGCCGATATAGGTCATGTTCTGCTGCGGCGTCGTGGTCCAGACATTGTCCGGGTCGGCGATGAATTTCGCCATTTCGTCCTGCGTGCTGCGCTTTTCGTTGGCCGCCTTCATGTAGATCTGCGCCGCCTCGCCAGGTTTCTTGTTGATGAAGTCCTCGGATTCCGACAGCGCGGCGAAGACC